>JAABUJ010000198.1_pt1 | contig 130536 bp, 111 predicted proteins | sample 5559131 | NCBI WGS metagenome assembly JAABUJ01 (sample SAMN10711875, study PRJNA513366) | rock metagenome | isolation source: Antarctica rocks | place: Antarctica: Victoria Land, Mt New Zealand nord | collected 2016-01-07 | reverse complement strand
CGTTCCACGGTTTGCCGTTGGAATCCTGCACCAGGGCGGCGGCGCCGCCGGCGATGAACTGCTGGGTGTTGCGGGTGCCGACCACGTCAGCCAGCGCACCGCTCTGGCCCGGCGTTCCCTCGGCCGAGCCGGTGAGCATCGTGTTGATCGTCGCGGCGACCAGCTCGATATGTCCGAACTCCTCTGCCGCAATGCTGGCCACCAAGTCATAGAACGGTCGTGCTCCCTGGCGGCTGCGGAAGTTAAACGACTGGTAGGTGTAGTTCATGAACGTCGACATCTCGCCGAACTTCCCGCCGAGCAGCTCCTGTACCGCGGAGGCTCCGACCGGGTCCGGGTCAGACGGCGCGGGCAGCTCTGTGAGCAGCCGATCGATACGCAAAATCATCCGATCCCTCTCCTGGATAGGACATTGTCTCGGCGAGCCTACAACGCCAAACCGCCACCCCCAACGCGCTTCGCGCTCTCGACGAAGTTCTACACCAGCCGTTTACCGGTTACTCGCCTGACCGACGCCAGGCCGCCGCTCCGGTGACTGACCGGATCAACCTGTCGCGCATCCACGTTCCGGTGCTCGCGGTGCAGGGCGCCGAGGATCGCTTGTTTCCCCCGCCCGACGTCAGGGTCCAGGCCGGGTTGTTCACCGGCTCTCGCTCGGTGACCTTCGCGCGCTTGCCCGCCGCCGGTCACGCGTTGACCTTTGAGCGCGGCCACCGCCGGCTGGAGGCGATCGTCGCTCGCTTCCTGGGCGGCCACGGGCTCTAAACCGAGCAGTAGTGACCAACACCCACCGCTAGAAACCGGCCACACCATCAACGGCCGGAAATCCCAGAGGTAGCCCTCGGCTATGACCTCCTTGGCGTAGGGCGCAGCGGTCGGTGTTCTTGATCTGCGCCTGAAGGACTATGCCTAGGTAGCGCCGAGGACGACGTCATGCGCCACCCACGGCCGCAGGAGCTTGAGCGCCGACAGGATGGCCCGCGTGGCCGGCGAGCGGTTGAGCGTGTAGAAGTGGATCCCGGGGGCGCCGCGGGCGAGCAGCTCGGCGCACTGAAGCGTCGCATAGGAGACGCCCAGCTGGAGCACGGCGTCGGGGTTGCCCGCTCGGATCTCGAGCTGGTTGAGCAGCTGGGCGGGGATGCTGGCGCCGCACATGCCGGTCATCGTCTTGATCTGCCCGGCGTTGGTGATCGGCATGATCCCCGGGATGATCGGGACCTCGATCCCCGCCGCCCGCGCCTCCTCGACGAAGCGGAAGTACAGCTCGTTGTCGAGGAACAGGTTGGTGATCAGAAACGACGCGCCGGCCGCGATCTTCTGCTTGAGGAAGCCCAGGTCGTGGGCGAGGTCCGTCGCCTCGGGGTGGACCTCGGGAAAGCAGGCGCCGCCGATGCAGAAGTCATACCGGTCGCGGATCAGGCTCGCCAGCTCGGTCGAGTAGCTCAGACCGCCGGGGTGCGGCTGCCAGTCGGGCTGGCCGCGCGGCGGGTCACCGCGCAGGGCGAGCACGTTCTCGATCCCCGCCTGCCCCATGTCGTGCAGGACCGTTGCCAGCTCCTCTCGTGAGCAACCGACGCAGCTGAGGTGGGCCATCGCCTCGATCCCCAGCTCGCGCTTGATCCACTTGGTCAGCTCGAGCGTCCGAGTTCGCGAGCTGCCGCCGGCGCCGTAGGTGACCGAGACGAAGTCCGGCTCGAACTGGCGCAGCGATTCGAGCGCCAGCCCGAGCACCCGCTCGCCGTCATCGGTCTTGGGCGGGAAGAACTCGAACGAGAAAACCGGCTCTTGCGCCTGCGCGAGGATCTCGTCAATCCGCATCGGGGCGGCAGATTACCACAACCTTGACAAAGCTATGTCAAGGTTGAGGCCCCCCAGCGCTCCGCCGCCCCGTCGGATTCGCTGCAGACCCGGCCCGCGAGCTCCAGATGGCGCAGGTAACACAGCGTCTGGGCCAGAAACCAGGCGGCGTTACCGGCTCGCAGAGGCTCGCCGTAGATCTCGGGGGCGATCTGCACCGCCGTCCGGGCGTCGCCTCCGAGCGCCGCCAGCGTGGCCTGCAAGCGCTCGCCGACGAGCCTGCGGTTGGCCTCGATGTGGCCATGGACGTCGACGAACGGCTTGCCGTGCCCGGACAGCGCCAGCCGGGCACCCAGCTGATCGGCGCGGTCCAGTGAGGCCAGGAACTCGCCGACCGGATCCGGCGTCCAGCCGTAGTCGTAGTACAGCGAGATCCGTCCGAGCACGTGATCGCCCGAGATCAGCAACCGCCGCTCGGCCTGGAACAGGCAAACGTGGGAAGGCGCGTGGCCGGGTGTCTCGTGGACCGACCACACGCCGAGGTCGGTCTCGATCTCGACGCCCGGAACGAGCGCCCGATCGGGCTCGATCACCCGCGCGATCCCCGACGGCGCATCCGTGGCTCGCTCGGCGTAGGCATCGAGCGCCGCCTCGGCCACGCCACTCTGGCGTCCCACCTCCAGCCGCCGCGCCAACCTCGCCGCCGGGTCGCCCTCGCCGGCGATCGCGTGCATGTGGCTCGGATGCATCCACATCTCACAGCCGGCGCGCTCGAGGATCGGCGCCGCCTGACCCCAGTGGTCGGTGTGGGCATGGGTGATGGCGAGCAGGCGAACGTGCTCGAGGCGGAGGTTGACCTGGTCCAGGGCCCGCTCGAGCTGGGCTAGTGACCCGGGCTCGTGCATCCCGGTGTCGATCAGGACGATGCCCGAGCCGGCGGCGATCGCCCACGCGTTGACGTGCGGCACCCCGGGCCAGGGCAGCGGCAGGCGCAGCCGCCACAGCCCGGGGATCACCCGCTCGCCCCGGCCCAGCTCGTGCCTTCGCGTCATCGGACGCACCATATTGCCGACGCGTAGACTGCTGGCCGTCGATGGCCAGCTCCGGTGAGATCGCGATGCGCTACTTCGCCGCCCTCTCGGCTCGGGATCTTCAGGCCGCGGTGGGCAGGCTCACCAACGCACGCACCCGAGTCAGCGCGCTGCTCAGAGGCGCCGAGCCCGAGCGGATCGCCGACCGCGTCTGGATCGTGCGCGGGGGCTTCCCGGCCAAGACGATGAACGTCTACCTGATCGAGGACGAGGGCGGCGTGACCGTATTCGACGCCGGGATCGAGGCGATGGGCGGCGCCGTGGCGGCGGGCGCCGCACGGCTCGGCGGCATCCGGCGGGTCGTCCTCGGACACGCTGATGCCGATCATCGCGGGGCCGCGCCGGCGCTGGACGCGCCGGTCCACTGCCACCCCGCCGAGCGGGCGGCGGCAGGCTCGGACGAGACCTTTCGCGAATATTGGGACATGGGCAAGCTGGACCGGCACGGGCGTGTCCTGCTCAGCCGGTTGCTGCCGATCTGGGACGGCGGCGCGGTTTCGATCGAGGCGACCGTGCAGGAGGGCGACGAGATCGCCGGCTTTCGGGTCATCGACCTCCCGGGCCACGCTCCCGGGCTGATCGGCCTGTTCCGCGATACCGACCGGCTTGCGCTCGTGTCGGACTGCATCTACACGCTGGACCCGCAGACGGGCCGCAAGGGCGGCCCCCGCATACCGCACCCGGCCTTTGATCTCGATACCGATCAGGCCCGCGCATCGATCTGCAAGCTGGCCGAGCTGGCCCCGTCGGCGGTCTGGGCCGGCCACGCCGATCCGGTGACCGGTGAGGTCAGCGCCGAGCTGATGCGGGTCGCGAACGCGCCTCTCTAGATGGCTCGGTCGGGGCAGGATTAGCGGTGGGCCGCCGCCATCGCCAGCGGACCAAGCTCGCCGCGCCGGTTTGCGAGTACCGTGGCTCCGACGGCAACGTACTGGTGCTCCGAGGGTCGCTACCGCCCGCGGCTCGCCGCGAGTACACCGGCGTGCTCAGCGGCGGCGTCGATCGAGAGGACGCCGCGCAGCGGGCGGTCGAGCTGCTGTTCGAGCGGCTGGCCGTGTCGTGGTCGATCGCCGGGCTCGAGATCGATCGCCAGCGCGAGCTTCTCGGCCGTTACCGGATGGCGACCGCGGCCGAGCGTGGCTTCGTCCGCGAGACGCTGCGCGACCACGCCGGCCGGCACTTTCCCGAGCTCGAGGTCCCATGAACGCCGAGGCCCGTGACCCGGACGCCGCCGACCGGGGCGTCTGCGATCTCGGCGGCTTGGATCGCGACGGTCCCGATCCCGCCGCCTTCGCTGCGCTGCTGTGCGATTGGTGCCTGGAGGCCGGGCCGGGGACGCAGGTCCTGTGCTTGACCACGACGCTGGCTCAGCCGTTGGTGCGCTCGCTGCACAGAGCATTGCTGGAGCGCGAAGCCTGGCCGCTGCTGCGCCTCTCGCCTCCCTCTCTGGGGGCCGATTTCTACCGCCACGCGACCGAGCGCCACCTGGACGGATTCGCCCCGGCCGAGCTGGCCGAGGTCGAGTCGGCCGACGCGGTTCTCACCGTCGATGCCCCGGCTAACACCGCCGAGCTGGCCGGGATCGATCCGGCGCTCATCGCCCGCGCCGCCCGGGGCCGTGCGCCGGTGCGCGAGGCGAGGCTTGCGCGTCGTTGGTGCGGAACGCTGTGGCCGACGGCGGCGCTGGCGCAGCAGGCGGGGATGGGCCAACCGGAATACGCGGCCTTCGTCAGCCGGGCGCTGTTCCTGGACCGGCCTGACCCGGCGGCGGCGTGGGGCGAGCTGAGCGCGAGGCAGGCCGGCCTGATCGAGCGCCTCGCCGGCGCTCAGTGGATTCGGATAGAGGCCGAGGGAACCGACGTCAGCCTGAACGTGGAGGGCCGCACCTGGATCAACTCCGACGGTCGGCGCAACATGCCCAGCGGCGAGGTGTTCACCGGCCCGCTGGAGCACAGCGCCAACGGCACGATCCGCTTCAGCGTCCCCACCGGCCCGCGGGGGGTCGCGGTCAGTGGCGTGGAACTCGTTCTGCGCGACGGTGAGGTGGTCGACGCTCGGGCGCAGCGCGGGGACGCCTACCTGCAGGCAGCGCTGCAGACCGACGCCGGAGCGCGCCGACTCGGCGAGCTCGGAATCGGTACCAACGTCGGGATCGACCGGGCGACCGGTCACATCCTGTTGGACGAGAAGATGGCCGGGACCGTGCACCTCGCGCTCGGCCGCTCGTATCCCGAGACCGGCGGCGTCAACCGGTCGGCGCTGCATTGGGATCTGGTCTGCGATCTGCGCGACGGGGGTCGGCTCAGCGCCGACGGTCAGACGATGATCGAGGACGGGATGATCATCGCCTGAGTGCCACCGCCGCCCCGGCGCTGCTCACCGAGCCTTAACCGGCCTCGCCGGACCATCTACTAGCGTCAGAGCCGATGCGCAACACGAAGATCGTCGCCACCATCGGCCCCGCTTCGCGTGAGCCTGAGACCCTGGTCCGGATGGTGGCTGCCGGCCTGGACGTAGCCAGGCTGAACTTCTCCCACGGTGACCGCGAGCTGCACGCCGAGAACGCCGCCCGGATACGCGCGGCGGCCTCCGCCGCCGGGCGCCAGGTGGCGATCCTCCAGGATCTGCCCGGCCCCAAGCTGCGCATCGGCCCGGTCGACGGCATCGCTGAGCTCAAGCCCGGCGAGCAGCTGGTGCTCGTCTGCGGCTCGACCGAGCTCGGCAGCGAATGCCGGATGTCGGTCACCTGGGCCGGCTTGGCCGACGCCGTCGAGCCCGAAGACGTGATCTACATGGCCGACGGCGCGATCCGCCTGCGCGTGTTGCGCGTCCGCTCGGCTGAGGCCGAGCTCGACACCGTGGTGGAGATCGGCGGGGCGGTGGCCTCGCGTCAGGGCCTCAACATCCCGGGTTCCACCCGCGGGCTGGCCGCGGTGCCCGAGGAGGACCTGGACATGCTGCGCTTCGGAGAGTCGATCGGGGTCGACCTGGTGGCACTGTCGTTCGTACGGACCGCCGAGGACGTCGATTCGGTCAGGCGCCACACGCGCCTGCCGCTGATTGCCAAGATCGAGAAGCCGCAGGCGGTGGAGGCCGCCGAGGAGATCATCCGGGCCGCCGACACGGTCATGGTCGCCCGGGGGGACCTGGGGATCGAGCTGCCGATCGAGGACGTGCCGATGGTCCAGAAGCAGCTGCTGCGAATCGCCGGGCGCCTGGCGCGGCCGTCGATCACCGCCACCCAGATGCTCGACTCGATGGTCGCCTCGTCGCGCCCCACGCGGGCCGAGGTCGCCGATGTGGCCAACGCGATCCTGGACGGCACCGATGCGGTGATGCTCTCCCAGGAGACGGCGATCGGGGCCTATCCGGTCGAGGCCGTGTCGATGATGGACGCGGTGGCCGAGCGCACCGAGCGGATGCTGCCGTACAAGACCTGGAACGAGGAGCGCGTGCGGCGCGACGCGCGTGACCCGGCCTATACGGTCGCCTACGGCGCGTGCGCGGCCGCCCGTGACCTGAACCTCGCCGCGCTGGTGGTCCCGACGCTGTCGGGTCGCTCGGCTCGGCTGATCTCCGCCCACCGCCCGGCGGTCCCGATCTACGCCCTGTCGCCGGGCCGGGAGACCGTGCGCCGCTGCAGCTTGATGTGGGGCGTGCAGGCGGCCTCGATGCGCCGCCACGAGGTGACCGAGGAGCTGATCGCCGATGCCGCCTCGCGGGTGGTGGAGCTCGGCTGGGTCAAGTCCGGCCAACGGGTCGGGATCACGGCCGGGCTGCCCAGCGGCCGGCCCGGGACGACGAGCTTGTTTCAGGTCCAGGAGGTCTGAGGGCCCGTCCGGCCCTGGGCTACGCGGTACGCGTCTGCTTCTTCTCCTTGGGTTCTGAGCGCTCTTCGAGCTGGAGCTCGCGCTCGGCCTCGGGCACCCCGTCGCGGAGCTGGCGGCTGCGCTCGCGCTCGGCGTTGAGCTCGGCGCCGAGCAGGATCGCCACGTTGGTGATCCAGATCCAGACCAAAAAGGCGATCACCGCCCCGATCGAACCGTAGGTCTTGTTATAGGAGCCGAAGTTCGCGACGTAAAAGGCAAACCCGGCCGACGCCAACAGCCAGACCACGATCGCCAGCGCGCTGCCGGGCACGATCGACCTAAAACCCCGCAGCTTGGCGTTGGGGGCCGAGTAGTACAGCAGCCCGATCATGAACACCACGATCACGAACAGGACCGGCCACTTGGCGATGTCCCACACCGCCACCGCGGTTGGGCCAACGCCGATCGCCGAGCCGACCTTGCTCGCGATCGGGCCGGTCAGCACCAACGCCACCAGCATCACAGCCAACAACACCACCAGCACCAGCGTGACCAGCATCTGCAACGGGCGCAGCTTGATGAACGAGCGGCCCTCCTGCACCTCATAGATCGAGTTCGACGCCCGCATGAACCCGCCCACATACCCCGACGCGGTCGACAGCGCCGACACGATCCCGACGATCACCAGGATCCCCGCCGTGCCGCTGCTCTTGGTCAAACCCTCGATCGGACCCTTGAACGTGCTCGCCGCCGACGGCGGACCGAGCGACGTCACCACCTTGGTCAGCTCCTTGGTGATCGTCTGCGGGTCACCGACCAGACCCACGACCGCGACCATCGCCAACAAGGCGGGAAAGACCGACAACACCGCGTAGTAGGTCAACGCCGCCGCCCAGTCAGTCAGATTGTCCTCCTGGAACTCGGTCACCGTCCGCTTGAGCGTCTGCACCAACGACCCCTTACGCGGATGCGCCGGTCCCTCGGGCCGGCGGCCGGAGCGCTTCTCCTCACCCGTGTCCTGGCTTGAGGTGCTCTGGTCACTGTCGGATTGTGCGGGGGCGACCTCCGCCTCACGCGGGGTTGATGAGCTCGTCTGGTCTTCGCCGTACTGCCCCGAGGTGCTCATAGGCGCTCCTGTCTCTGTGTCGAATGTTGGGGGGTCGTCGGCCGCCCCGCTTCTATTCGGGTTCGGGTGCCTCTTCCCCCGGCCAGGAGCCGGTCAGGCGTGTAAACAGATGGCGCGAACCGTGGTCGACGAGCCCCCTTATCAGTGAGAACAGAGCTCCTTCGAGCGTCAACGCGAGCGCGAGCTTGCCGAGATGAACCTCTCGGTGCTTGGATTGCGGGGCGTCTTGATCGTCGATCAACCCCCAGATCAGCCCGAAGATCTTCTTCCCGATCAGTCCGGCGAGCAGTCCGCCTCCGAGGCTGAACGGCAGAAAGATGAACTTACCCATGGCTAACCTCGGCCGGTGATTCGGCGGCTGTCCGCAGCTGCTGGTTTTCGGTCATTGGCCTCTTCTCCTGAGCGTTGAGTATCTAGCGTCCGAGCAGCCGGCCAAACAGGACGCCCACGGCGAACGCTCCCGCGGCCGTGAACGCCACCGGCTGGCGCTGAACCGTCGCGGCGACCTGCTGCACGCCCGTGCTGGCCGAATCCGGAGAGGCGCCCTTCGCCTTGGAGACGAACTCGTCCTTCTTCTGCTGGGCTGTCTCCTTGACTGCCGAGATCCGATCCTTCGCCTGAGCCTTGACGTCGGCCTTCTCGGCCAACGCCTCGACGGTATCGCCGAGCTCCTCCCGGGTCTCCTTGATCTCCTCACGAAGCTGCTCGGGCGACTTCTGCTGCCCGCTGCCTTCTTGCTCGGTGCTCATTGCCGGCCCTCCTTCGCTCGCTGCTTGGTCGATTCGACATCGTCCTTGACGCTCTCAACGGTCCTCTCGGGTACCGGCGGGACGGCCTGCTGAACCTTGCTCTTCCCGGTCAGGGCCAGCCCGCCCGCGATCGCGCCGTAGACGGCAGCGACGATCAGCGCCGCCAACCAGCCCGTCACCGCCAGGCTCAACGCCAAGATCACACACGCCGTCAACGCCCCGACCGCGTACAGCCCGAGCACGCCGGCGCCGCCGAACATGCCGGCGCCCAGACCAGCCTGCTTGGCCTTGACCGTCAACTCGGCCTTGGCCAGCTCGAGCTCCTGGCGCACCAGCGTCGCGGTCTGCTCAGACAGCTGGCTCAGCAGCTCCGCGATCGAGCGCTCACTCAGCCCAGAATCCCCACCCTCGTGGCGGAAGTCCGCCATGGTCGATCTCCCTTCGATGATTATCAGGATGCGTTCTCGCTCGGGGTCTCGTTCCTGCCCAGCCGGCTGAGAACGTTCTCGCGCGCTTTTGCGTTGGCCGCCACGAGCACTCCCGCCCCGGCCATCGACAGCGCCACCAGCCGCAGGCGGCGACCGCGCTTGCGGCGCGGTGGCTCTTCGACCGCCGACCAAGCCTCGCGGGCCGAGCCAACGGCTTGCTGTAGACGCCGCCGCAGCTTCTTGTCGCTTACCGCCTGTCGAGGGCCCTTGCCCCGAGCCCGCCCGTACGCGTCACGCGCCGCGTTGGCCGCCCGGCGGATCGCCTCCTGCGCCTCCTGGTTGTAGAGCAGCTGCTGCGCGTAAGGCGCAACAGCGCTCGCGCGCTGACTCAACCCCATCGATCGGTCTCCATTTCTTCCTCCTCCTAGCGTTGAGAGCTGCCGGGATGTAGCTCATTTCGGGTGGCCGGTCTTGCGGCGCACAGTCCAGCTGCGTCCGTACCGTAACTCAGCGGGTGCCGTGCGTGGCGATCGAGCCGTCGTTGCCGGGCTGGTCAGGGTCGTCTGGAATCTGGCTCTTGCTCGCCGGGTCGCTGGGTGCCTCTCCCCCGGCGCGCCGTCCAGCCCATCGCTGGGGTGCGCGTTGATCGCGCTGCCCTTGTAGGTGTAGAAGCCAAACGCCATCGCGATGATGATCACGATCAGGATCACGCTGCCGCCGCCGGCGGCGAATATGAGGTTCATCAGGTCCTCTCTCTCTTGGCCGCCCTGTCGCTGAACACCGCGCCAGGCGGGAGCTCGGTTGGTTGTGGTCATGCTGCACATGGGGCGAAAGCCCGACGGCGATTTCCCGAACGCCACCACGACTCAGCGGGGAGGGCGGGAGGCACGCGGGCCGGTGGCGCGCTCTTGCACGGCGGTGAGGTCCAGCTCGCCGCGATAGAAGGCGGTGGCGGTGTAGAACACTGCGGTGCCGACCAGGCACAGCACGGCGTCGCCGAAGCCGAGCGCGACCCAGGCGGCGACGAACAGAAAGCCGAGCAGGGCGGCGAATTGTTGGGGGGTCATCACAGTTCCCTTCTGGTTTTTCGGTCATACCCAGTCAGCGTCACGTTCACCGGCAGGCTGGGGCCTGACTGACTCATGATCCTCGAACGAGACCGCGAGCTACTGGACCCGTGACGCCTCGTCGTCCTGATCGTCATCCGTGGGCAGGTGCAGGTCGTTGACCGCCACGTTGACCTCGGTGACCGCCAGCCCGCAGATCCCCTCAATCCGACGAACCACGTTGTCACGAATCTGCTGCGCGACCCTCGGGATCGACTCCTCGTACTCGACCACGACCGTCAGGTCGACCGCCGCCTCCTTCTCACCGACCTCCACCGTCACTCCTTGGGCGGTGCCGTCCCCGCCCGGCAGGCGCTGGGTGACCGCCCCCAGCGCGCGGGCCACGCCACCGCCGAGCTGATACACGCCGGCGACCTCGCGGGCGGCGATCCCTGCGACCTTGGTCACCACCGGGTCAGCGATCGTCGTCTGTCCCTTCTCGGTCTGAAGCCCACCGGCACCGCTGCCCCGCCTGGTTACCGCCCTGTCCGCCGCGGCCGCTCGCGACGCACTTGTCTCTGTAGGTACATCAGCCATCGTTGATCCTCCGTTGATTGTGCTTTGTCGGGTGTGTCGACGACGACCTCGTCCTCGTGCAGCGCTCGGTCAGATCGCCGCCGGCCATCGCCGCGTCGCGATTCTCGTCGGTGCTCGGCTCACGCTGACGTCTCGATCTGCGACCATGCCCGCCCTTTTGGGGTCGATCTCGTAGTCCGGCATCGCACGTTGGACGACTGCGGCCGGTCCTTCTGTTGAAACTGCAGCCGGCGCCCCGCGGTTACAGACTTTTCTCGGCCCGGGATGGCCGGCTTGTAACCGCTGAGCGGTTTGGCCGGTCCTAGTGCCACGGACCCGTGGTCCCGTACCGCGGGCAAGGGATGGATCTGGCATGACTGCTGTAATCGAGTTCGCCCGTGTCACGCTCGGCGTGCACGAGCTGGGTGTACTGATGACGGACTCCGACGAGACATTGATCGCCAGGACCCTCGACGGACAGCTGAGCGCGTTCGAGGAGCTAGTCGAACGTCACCGAGACGTCGTCTTTCGGGTCGCGGCCAGAGTCGTCGGCCGCGACGATGCCGCCGACGTCAGCCAGGACGCGTTTCTGCGCGCCTTTCATCGCCTGGAGCGATTCAGAGGCGCCGCGCCGTTTCGCAGCTGGCTGCTGCAGATCACCCACAACGCTGCCCTGGACAGCCTCGCGCGCCGACAGCGTCATCTCACTGAGCCGTCGGCGGAAGAGGATGCGCTTCCGGATCGCGATCCTCAACGCCAACCCGTCTCTGAGCTCGAACGTCGCGAGCGCCAGCAGCGCCTGGAGCTCAAGCTCAGCCTGCTCAGAGACGACTACCGCAGTCTGCTGGTGCTCCGCGACCTCGAGGAGCTGCCCTACGAGGACATCGCGAGCGTCCTCGAGATGCCGCTCGGCAGCGTCAAGGGGCGATTGCACCGTGCGCGGGCGGAGCTGATCGAACTGCTGCGAAACAACACCTATGACTGGGAGCTGCCGGTATGAATGGACCACCAGAGCGTCCAGAAGCCCTGAGCCCGGCTGAGCGCAGCCTGCACGAGCACCTGGAGCTGCTCAGAGTCGACGCTCCGCTCCCCCCATCGTCGATGGTCGCGAAGATCGTGCGGGCCGCGCGCTGGCAGCAAGCCGTTCGGCGGCCGCTGCTCGCCGCCGGCGCGCTGGCGGCGGCGGTCATCGACGGCGTCCGCCTGCTGTTCGGGTCCGCGACGGGCCGCCCATGAGCCCGATCGCCGGATCGATCCTCGGACAAGCCGGTCAAGGCCTCGGCGGCTTCCTGCCTCGACTCGGCGGCGCGCTCGCGCTGCTGATCATCGGCGTGCTGCTCGTGCGTCTGCTCAGCCGCCTGCTCGTCAAGGCGATGCAGGGACTCGGACTGGATGACCTGGCGCAACGCGGCGGCGTCAACGACGTCCTGGAGCGCGCCGGGCTGGGCGGCTCGCTGGCGCGAGTGGTTGGGCGCGCAGTCCGAATCGCGCTCACGCTGATCATCATCTTCGCGGCGCTATCGCTGCTCGGCCTGCAGTTCCTCAGCCAGTCACTCAATCAGGGCGTGCTCGTGCTGCCAAGGCTGTTGATCGCCGCGGCGTTAGTCCTCGCGGGCGTCGTGCTCGCCGGCTTTGCTCGCCAGCGCGTCGACCGCCTCGCTCACCAGCTCGACTTCCCGGTGGCGCTCGGCCGCCTGGCCCAGATCACCGTCCTCGCCGTGTTCGGCATCATTGCCGCCGCCCAGATCGGGATCCCCACGCTGATCTTGCTGATCCTGATCGGGATCCTGCTCGGCGCCGCGGCGGCCACCTTCGCCCTCGCCTTCGGCCTCGGCGGACGTGAGGTGGCCCGAGCGCTCAGCGCCGGGCGCTACCTGCGCCACGACTACACCGTCGGCCAGGAGATCAGCTTCGGCGAGACGCGCGGGCGCATCACCACCATCCAGAGCACAAGCACGATCCTCGACGCAGGGGAGGGCCGCTCCGTTCTCGTGCCCAATCACCTTCTGATGGAGACCGTCGTCACCATCCATCATGCCGACGACACCGGCCGCGCTGACGAAACCGACCGCACGTGACGGCGGCCACGGAACGCGCGCCCTGATAATCAGGTTCTTCCTCGCCAATCGCCACCCGCTCCAGCGAGTTTCAGGGGCCGAGCCGATCAGGTCAGGCCGCGGCCTGCGCGTAGAACTCGGCCTCCTGGTCACCGAGCTCGGTCTGCGGCGGGTCACCGTAGAACCACTCGCGCGCGATCCGGTGGAAGTTGCCCCGCGCGTGCAGCTGGGACAGCACCGCCAGCGTGAGCACCTCCATCCGCCGGCCGAAGATGTGATCCGGCGGCGCGGACTCGTGACGCAGGTAGCCGAAGTACTCCGAGCGCGGATCGCTCATGTCGATCATCACCTGGGTGGCGTACTCGGGTGTCACCTCGATCTCCCGATCGGCGGTGTACCACGAAGTGGCGGCGCGGAAGTGGGCCAGCACGCGATCGGGGTTGAACTTCTGGGGGTCGGGAAAGAAGCCGACCTGGCTCCCCAGGCGCATGATCGTCTCGCTGTCGCCTTCGATCACCGCCCGCGCCACGTTGATCTCGAGCTGGACCGAGCCCGGCGGCATGCGCTTGAACAGCCCGAAGTCAAAGAAGGCCATCCGGCCGTCGTCAAGCAGCATCGAGTTGCCCGGGTGCGGGTCCCCGGAGAACTGGCCGTGGCGGTACAGGCAGCCGAAGTAGAAGCGAAACAGGATCTCGCCGACGCGATCACGCTGCGTATGGGGGTAGTCCTTGAGCGCTTCGAAGCCGGTGCCGGACACGTACTCTGAGACCATCAGCCGCTCGTGGGAGAGCGAGGTGACGACGTCCGGAATCACGATGAACGGATGGCCTCGGAAGATCCGGGCCAGGGTGCGCTGATTCTGGGCCTCTAGCTCGTAGTCGAGCTCCTCCTGGATGCGCGAGCGGATCTCCTCGCCGATCGCCTTGGGGTCCAGGCCGGGGGCGATCCGCTTGGCCAGGCGCAGGATCAGGCCCAGGTTCTGCATGTCGGCGCGGACCGCCGCGGCGACGCCCGGGTACTGGACCTTGACCGCGACCCGCCGGCCGTCCTGCAGGGTGGCCCGGTAGACCTGGCCGATCGAGGCGGCGGCGATCGGCTCGGAGTCGAACTCGTCGAACACGTTGGACAGCTTGTCGCCGAGCTCCTCCTCGATCACCTTGCCCATGTCCTTGAAGGTGACCGTTGGAGCCGCGTCGCGCAGCTTCGCCAGCTTGTGCTGAAACTCTTCCCGGTACTCCTCGGGGACGAGCCCGACATCGAGGAACGACATCACCTGCCCGACCTTCATCGCGGCGCCCTTCATCGTCCCCAGCGCGGTGACGATCTGCTCGGCGGCCTCGATGTGGCGCTTCTCCAGTGCCGTGTCTCGCCCCTCCTTGGAGCGGGTCACATTGGCCGCCCGAGTTCCCGCTTGGCGCATGGCCTGGCCCGCTGCCAGACCGCCGATCTTCGCGGTTCGCCCCACGCGAGAGGTGGGGATCTTGTCCTTGGCCACTGCGGTTTCAGTCTAGGTGGCAGACGACTGGATCTGGGACCCGGGGACGATGTCGTCTGCGCCGTCCGGCCAGCGCACCCAGGCCTTGTGTCCGCCGTCGTAGTCGTCGCCCAGCAAGATCAGCGTCGCGTTGTGCCCCATCGCCTGACACGCGTCGTCGCCCTCCGGATCGATCCCCCGCCAGATCCGGACGAAGCCGTTTTGCTCGAGCTCGTTGGCGACCGTCGTCGGATCGGTGTGGCCCGGGTGGATCCGGGTCTCGGCGGGCAGCTCGAGCAGCTTGTCCATGATCGAGGCCTTGAGATCGGCGTAGCTCGTGCTGCCCGGCGCGCGGACGCCCCCGACCGAGCCCTTGAACAGGGTGTCGCCGGTGAACACGTCGGTCCCGTCGAACAACAGCGACAGCATCCCGGCCGTGTGTCCCGGGGTGTGGATCGGCTCGATTCGCAGCGCTCCGCTCTCGATCGTCTCACCCGGCTCCATCGTGCCGGTGGCGCCATCGACCAGCTCGAGCTCGGCCGGGTGGATCAGCACCGGCGTGCCGGGGTACTGCTCGAGCACCACTTCCAGCTCGGCCACGTGGTCGTGGTGGTGGTGGGTCAGCAGCACGTGGGTGAGCTCGAACTGGCCCCGACGCAGGTACTCCACCAGCGGCGCGACCGGTCCACCGGCATCGACCATCACCGCGTGACCGCCCAGCTCGTCGGCCACCACGTAGGTGTTGGACAGCCACTGGTCGCTCATCGAACGCTCGACGATCACTCCTTGAGCGTATCGGCCCCACCCACCCGGTAGGCTGGTGGACGGACATGAGCCTGATCCACACCTGTTACCGGATCTTCGAGATCAACCGCTCGGTCGAGTTCTACAAGGCACTCGGCTTCAACGAGATCGGGCGCGTTCCGATCCGTGACGAGGCGACCAACGTCTTCATGGGGCTCCCGGAGGACGGGTCAGAGCCGCGGCTGGAGCTGACCCACAACCACGACCAGAGCAAGCCTTACGAGCTCGGTACCGGCTACGGCCACATCGCGATCACCACGGCAGACCTCGACGGGGCGCTGCAACAGCTCGCCCAGCAGGGGATCGAGCCCGAGAAGCCGCCGTACTCGATTCGCGAAGGGGGCAGCCGGTTGTGCTTCGTGCGCGATCCCGACGGCTATCGGATCGAGCTGATCGAGCGCAGCTGACGCGATGGTGGATACCGCCACGATGGGCAAGCTGCTGGAGCGCTTCGCGCAGGGCGTGGCCGCCCACGACCGGGAGAACCCCGATCACGGCAGCTGGGGGATTGGCATGGCCCAATTCGACATCGAGCGCCTCGGGCTCGAGGAGGGCGAGGAGATCCTGCCGGGCATAGTCCTGCAGGCCGACGGTGGGGTGACCGGCAACTTTCGCGTGCTGTGCGACGGCGAGCACGACCAGGCGGGCGAGCAGGAGGAGGCCGAGGTGCTCGACGCGGTCGCCGCCGAGGAGATCGCCGAGCCGGCGTACGTGGACGGTCCGGCGCCGCCGGTCCGGCCGCCGCTCTAGATCCATCTAGCGCGTCCATCTAGCGCGGCATGTCGTCGCCGCCGTGCTCTGCGGTGAACGGCGCCGGAATCCCGGCCCGGGCGGCGACCCGCTCCACCAGCCAGACGACGGCCGGGCAGCGAATCCCGTGGCGCGCTGCCGCGCGCAGGACCGCGCCGGCGATCGCGTCGAGCTCGGGCTCGCGGCCGGCGACGATGTCGCGCTGCATCGAGGAGCCCAGCTCGGCGTGGGCCTGCTCGAGCTCGGCCAGCGTTTCGGGCGCCCGCAGCGAGGCCCCGTCTGCGTTCGCGACGGCGACCGTCTCGCTCACCGCCCCCTCCAGCGCCGAACGCCACCGCGGATCTGCGCGCACGAATCCGATCGGCCGGCCGCTGGCGCTGGTCGTCAACGACAGCGCGTTCCGACGGGCGAGCTTTGACCACAGCACCTGGCGCTCGTTTCCGCCGATGCAGACCTCGATCGCCGCGGCCTCCAGCGCCCCCGCCAGCGCGGTCAAGGCCCCGTGCAGCGCCGGCTGCTCGGTGGCCAGGTCAACGCGCACCGACGGGCTCGACTGGACGATCCGCCCGGGCTCCGGGCAATCGGACTCGATCCTGATCATCCCCGTGGCGACCCGCCCTGAGCCGAAGCGCGCCCGCAGCGGCTCCATGTGGTCCAGGCCGTTCAGCAGCGGCACGACCAGTCCGGGCGCGACCCTGATCCGCTCGAGCCCGGGCTCGAGGCCGCCGGCCTTGGTGGCGACGATCAGGAGCTCGGGGTCCTCGACCAGCCGGGCGCAGGCCGCCGGGCGGGCGGTGAACTCGGCTTGCAGCGCGGCGCTGCGGACCTGCAGCCCACGGGCGGCGATCAGCTCGGCGGTCTGGGGGCGGGCGACCACGACTACCTCGTGACCGGCGCGGGCGAGGGCGCCGGCGAGAAATCCACCCACTGCGCCGGGACCGAGAATCGCGATCGTCCCGGGCGCGCTGATCTTCGACACCCGGCAATCCTCGCGGACCGGTCGCCTGGGCGGCGGCCCGCTCCTATGCTGACTCAGATCGGCCCGTCACACCTCACGTCGACGCGCGCCCGCCCGGGGACCTACTCGATCGTCGCCCGTGACGCGACCAGCGGCGAGCTCGGCGTGGCGGTCCAGTCGCACTGGTTCTCGGTGGGGGCGATCGTGCCGTGGGCGCGGGCGGGCGTCGGCGCGGTGGCGACGCAGGCCAACGCCGAGGTCTCCTACGGTCCGCGGGCACTCGAGCTGCTCCAGAGCGGCCTCGGTGCCCAGGCGGCGCTCGCGCGGCTGCTGGCCCAGGACTCAGAAGCGCCCTCGCGCCAGGTTGCCGTGGTCGACGCCAACGGGACCGTCGCCGTGCACACCGGCGAAAGCTGCCTGCCGCACGCCGGTCATCTCGTCGCGGCAGGGGTCAGCTGTCAGGCCAACATGATGGCCTCGCCCCGCGTCTGGCCGGCGATGGTCGCGGCGTTCGATTCCGCGCCGGGGTCGTTGACGATGCGGCTGCTCGCCGCGCTGGACGCCGCGGAGGGGGAGGGCGGTGACGCACGCGGCCGCCAGTCGGCGGCGATCCTGGTCGTCCCGGCGCGGGGCAGCAAATGGGATTCCGTCGTCTCGCTCCGCGTAGAGGATCATCCCGATCCGCTGGTCGAGCTGCGGCGCCTGGTGAAGCTCGACGAGGCCTATCAGGTTGCCGGCGCGGCTGATAAGTGCGCCGGCGAGGGCCGTCACGACGAAGCCGCCGAGCTCTATCAGCGCGCCAGCCGGCTGGCCCCGGAGTCCGAGGAGCTGCTCTTCTGGTCCGGGCTCGGGGTCGCTGCACTGGGCGATCTGGACGCAGGCGTCCGGCAGGTGCAAGCCGCGATCGCGGTCCAGCCGGGCTGGCGGCAGCTGCTCTCCCACCTGTCGCCTGAGGTCGCACCGGCCGCGGCGGCGCTCCTCGGACGCCTCTCCTAGCTATCCCGGGCCGATAAGCACCCCGGGGTTCAGCGCACCGGTGGGATCGACGGCCGCCTTGGCCCCGCGTAGCGCGGCCGCGAACGGCTCTGGGCGCTGGCGGTCATACCAGGGTCGGTGGTCGCGCCCGACCGCGTGGTGATGGGTGATCGTGGCGCCCCCGGCGATCACCGCATCGGCGGCCGCCTGCTTGATCTGTGCCCACTGCTCGAGCTCCGCGCCGCGCCGGACCGGCGCCAGGACGGTGAAGTACACGGCCGGGCCGTCCGGATAGACGTGGGTCAGCCGGCAGGTCACCGAGCCCTGGCCGCACGCCGAGCGCACGGCGTCCAGGGTGCGGTCGGTGACGTCGGCGCGGAAGCGCTCAAACCGATCCCAGGTGATCGCCGTCTCGAACGTCTCAGACAGCACGCCCATCGCCACGAGCGTGTCTCGCAGATAGGGGGCGCGCAAGAAGGCCTCGCGCCAGTTGCCCACCGACGCGCCGTCCCCGCCGCCGTCTGCGGGCCGCCGGCCGGACGCTCCGCCCTGCTCCCGGCGCCGGTCCCAGGCCCCGCCGTGCCCGGCGCAGCAGTCCAGCGCGAGTGACATCCACGTCTCGGTGTCGTGCGCCGCGGACTCGAATCCGAGCACCAGCAGCGCGTGCGAACCGTCTCCGGCGCCGGTCAGCCGGGCCTCGTCCGCGTCGACCAGCCGGCAGTTGGACGGGTACAGCCCCATCTGAGAGAGCGCGCGGACCGCGGCCGCGCCGGCCTCGAAGTCGGCGAATCGGACCCCCGCCGAGCTTCGAAACCGGGGCCGCCGGCGGACTCGCACCCAGGCCTCGGTGATCACCCCGAGAATGCCCTCTGAGCCGATCAGCATCCGGTCCGGAGACACCCCGGCACCGGATCCGGGCAGCCGCCGGGACTCCCACACGCCGGCGGGGGAGATCGCCCGAACTGACTCCACCAGGTCGTCGATGTGGGTGTAGAGGGTGGCGAAGTGGCCGGCCGCCCGGGTGGCGATCATGCCGCCGAGCGTGGCGAACTCAAACGACTGGGGAAAGTGGCGCAGGGTGAGATCGTGCTCGCGCAGTTGCGCCTCCAGGGCCGGGCCGCTGGCGCCGGCCTGGATCCGGGCCGCCTGGGAGGTTGGGTCGATCTCGAGCACGCGGTCCAGCGCGCGCAGGTCGATCGTCACCACGCCCGCGAAGCGCTCCGGCACCGCCGGCTCGACCCCTCCCACCACGCTGGTCCCGCCGCCGAACGGGATCACCGCGGCCCCGGCGCCGAGCGCCCACTCGAGCACGGCGGCCAGCTCGTCCTCATCACCGGGGGCGGCGACCACGTCGGGCGGGTGGTCGAACTGGCCCCGGAAGCCCCGGACCACGTCGCGGTAGGAGCTGCCGTAGGCGTGCACGGCGCGCTCGTGATCGTCTGAGAAGCAGAACCGGTCCACCGCGGCGGGCGGCTTCAGGCGTGGGGCGGGCAGTACGCACTGCTCCAGCGCCACCGGCTCCTCGGGCTCCGACGAGCCGAAGCCGAGGCGCCGGCGGAGAAACGCCACGGCAGCACGGACCTGCTCCGGGGTGGGCTGCTCGTGCTCATAGCCCCAACCCCAGTGCTTGCGACGCTGCGCCACCGCGCCAGCCTACCCATGCCCAGCTACCGTGTGCCCATGCCCGTCGAGCCCGGTATCCTCGCTCGCGGCCCGTGGACGCGCTCCCGGATCGACGTGACCTGGCACGGGAAGCCGTTCGAGCCGCCCCAGCCCGTCGTTGACCAGGCCGACCGGGCGTTGGCGGTGCTGCGCGGGCGCGGGTCACCGAGCCACGACGGGCTCGCCGGTCGGCTGCGCGGCTTTGACGTCGCCGACGGGCGGCTGAGGCTCGAGTGCGAGCCGGCCCGCTGGGCGCTGCGCCTGCTGGCCGACGACGCGATGGGCAGCCTGTCGGCGCTGTGCGTGGTGCGGGCCGCCGACGGTCGCTGGCTCGCCGGACGCCGGGCACCGTGGCTGGCCACGTGGGCTCAGCGCTGGGCGCTGGGGGCGGCGGGGTCGGTTGAGGTCGACGAGCATCCGGCCGACACGTTGACCCGCGAGCTGTCTGAGGAGTGGTCGGTCATGGCCGAGCGGCTGACCGTCGAGGCCCTCGTGCGGCTGCCCAACGGCATCGCGATGCTGGTCGGGATGGCCTGGCTGACCGACGGCGCGTCGGTCACTCCCGATGCCGAGCACGACGACTTCGACTGGTGGCCCGCCGACCCCGAACGCTGGCCCGAGCAGGCCGACGAGCCGTTGCGGCGCACGGCGGCGCTGCTGGCCCGCGCCTGAGCGACCCAGCGTGCGGTGGATCACCTTTGGCCGCCTCGAGGTGGCCTCATTCACCCACTCGCTCGTCTACCTGGCTCTGTTGGTGTGCGCCTTCGCGCTCGGTAACCCGCAGCCGGAGACATTCGTCCTCGGCCTCTCCCACGGCGTGATCTGGATCGTCATGTCGCTGGTCTGCATCGCCGCCGCTCGGCTTCACGTGATCCCCTTCTGGCTCGCGGTCACGGTCGCGGTGCTCGGCGGCCTGGGGCCGTTTGCCGGCTCGATCGGGTTCGTGGTCGCCGACCGCAGGGGAGCGAGGGACAAGGCCTAGCTTGCCGCTCGGCAAGGCGCCGGCCTGACCGCCGGCACCCGTTAGAGTGGAAAGGGCGCATGGCAGTTGACGCAAGCACCGTGCAAGTGGTGATGCCCGCGATGGGTGACTCGGTCGCCGAGGGGACCGTGCTCGAGTGGCACAAGCAAATCGGCGACACGGTCTCCGTCGACGAGACGCTGGTCGAGATCTCCACTGACAAGGTTGATGCCGCGGTCCCTTCCCCGGCCGGCGGCACGATCACCAAGATCCACGCCGCCGAGGGGGACACGATCTCGGTCGGCGCGCTGCTGGCGGAGATCGCCACCGACGGTGAGGCGCCCCAGGCGAGGGAGGCGCCCCAGGCGAGTGAGGCGCCGCCGGCGAGTGATGCGCCCCCGGCCTCCGGTGAGTCGCCGCCGGTCACCGTCGAGGAGGCCGTCGCCGGGGCGAGCACCGAGGCCGAGGGTATGGCTGCGGAGCAGCAGTCCGCGGGGCAGACGGTCGACATCGTCACCCCCACCGGCGGCGAGTCGGTCACCGAGGGGACGATCCTGGAGTGGTCGGTCAAGATCGGCGACACGGTCGCTGACGGCGACACCGTGGTCGAGATCTCGACCGACAAGGTAGACATGGAGCTGCCCGCCCCGGTCTCCGGAACCATCAGCGAGATCCTCGCGCAGGAGGGGGACACGGTGTCCGTCGGACAGGTGATCGCCCGGATGAGCACCGCCGCCAGGACGTCGGCCGCCGCGCCGCCGTCACCTGCGCCTGCGCCGGCCCGTGCGGAGGAGCGGCCCGCGGCGCCGCCAGACGCGCCAGACGGCGCCCGGTCCGCGTCCGACAGCGTCAACGCCTCCCCGATCGCCCGTCGCGTCGCCGCCGCGCAGGGGGTCGATCTGGCCTCGATCGAGGGCAGCGCCCGCGGAGGCAGGATCACCAAGGCCGACGTGCTGGGGGGCGCCGGCAACGCCCGGTCGGTCACCGAGCCGTCGGTCGGGAATGGAGCGTCTGCGACCCCAGCGACGCCCGCGACGCCAGCGACGCCCGCGACCCCAGCGACGCCCGCGACCCCGGCGACCCCGGCGACCCCCGCCTCCGCCGCCGGCCAGCTGATCAAGGGCAGCGGAGCGGCCCTGGCTCGGTACATGGATCAGAGCCGCTCGATCCCCACCGCCACCTCGTTTCGTACGCTGACCGTCACGACGCTGGACGAGCGCCGCAGGCAGCTCAAGAACGCCGGGCGCAAGGTCTCCTTCACCCACCTGATCGCCTACGCGATCGCGCGCGTGGGGACCGAGGAGATGCCGGTCATGGCCCATCACTTCGCGGAGGTCGAGAGCAAGCCGTGCCGCTATGACGACGGTGCCGTCAACCTGGGGCTGGCGGTCGACGTCGAAAAGAAGGACGGCTCGCGGACGCTGATGGTGCCGGTGATCCGCGATGCGGGTCGTCTGAGCTTCAGCGCCTTTGTCGCCGCCTACAACGGGCTGGTCGACAAGGCTCGGACCAACTCGCTGACCGCCGACGATCTCAGCGGCGGCAACCTGACGCTGACCAACCCTGGCGGGCTTGGAACTGTCGCGAGCGTGCCGAGGCTGATGGTCGGCCAGGGCACGATCGTCGCGACGGGCTCGATCGCCTACCCGGTCGGCCTGGAGCGGATCGGCCCGATGGTGGGCGCCGAGAAGGTCATGACGATGACCTCCACCTATGACCACCGGATCATTCAGGGCGCGGAGTCGGGCCGCTTTCTGCAGCGCATCGAGGCGCTGCTGCAGGGTGACGCGAGCTTCTACGAGGCTGTGTTCGCCGATCTCGGCGTGCAGCTGGGAGAGCTGCCCCCCCCGCCGGCCCCCGCCGCCGCCGCCGCGGCCGCGGCCTCCGCCAGCGCGCCGACCGCAGCCCCCACCAGCGCCCCGGATCCCGAGCGCGACGAGAAGATCATGGTCGCGATCCAGGCGGCGACCTCGCTGCTCAAGGCCCATCGAACCCACGGGCACCTGGCCGCGCGGCTGGATCCCCTCGGTCGTGAGCCCGAGGGGGACCCGGCGCTCGATCCCGAGCCGCTCGGGCTGACCCCCGAGCTGATGGCCAGGATCCCCGCGCGGGTGCTGCGGATGTACGTGCCCGGCGCGACGCTGGCCGACGCGCTGCCCCACCTGCGCCAGACCTACTGCGGCACGATCGCCTACGAGATCGAGCACATCGCGTCGCACCGCCAGCGGCTGTGGCTGCGCGAGGCGATCGAGTCCGGCGAGTTTCGCCGCCCGCTGACGATCGAGGAGCAGAAGGCGCTGCTCAAGCGCCTGACCGAGGTCGACGCGTTCGAGCGCTTCATGCACAAGGCCTATCTGGGCCAGAAGCAGTTCTCGGTCGAGGGGCTGGATATGACCGTGCCGATGCTCGACGAGCTGACCCAGCTGGCGGCCACCCGCGGCGCACGCGAGGTGGTGATCGGGATGGCCCACCGCGGGCGGCTCAACGTGCTGGCCCACAACCTCGGCCGCGCCTATCTGTCCATCTTCGCCGAGTTCGAGGGCTCATCGACGCTCGAGCCGATCACCACGCTGCCCCAGGGTGGCACCGGCGACGTCAAGTACCACCACGGCGCGCAGGGCGCCTATCAGCTGCCCGGCGGGGAGTCGATCGTCGTGCGCCTGGAGTCAAACCCGAGCCATCTCGAGTTCGTCGCGCCGGTCGCCGCGGGGGCCACGCGCGCCGCCCAGACCACGCGCCAGGGCCCCCACGCCCACCAGGACACCAATGCCGCGATGCCGGTGATCCTGCACGGCGACGCGTCGTTCCCGGGCCAGGGCGTCGTCGCCGAGACGCTCAACCTCCAGGCGCTCGACGGCTACACGGTCGGCGGCACCGTCCACCTGATCCAGAACAACCAGGTCGGCTTCACCACCGACCCCGACGATGCCCGCTCCACCCACTGGGCCTCGGATCTGGCCAAGGGCTTCGACGTCCCGATCATCCACGTCAACGCCGACGACGTGGCCGCCTGCATCAGCGCCGTGCGGCTGGCCTTCGCCTTCCGCCAGGAGTTCGGCCACGACGTCCTGATCGACTTGATCGGCTACCGCCGCTTCGGGCACAACGAGGCCGACGAGCCGGCCTACACCCAGCCCGAGATGTACCAGGCGATCAAGAAGCACCCGTCGGTCCGAGAGCTGTTCGCCCGCCAGCTGGTCGACCAGGAGATCGTCACCGAGCAGGACTCGACGGAGATGACCGATGCCGTCTGGTCAGAGCTCTCAGATCAGCACGAAGAGCTCAAGGAGCGGATCGCCGCCGCCAAGGAGGTCGATCACGCCACCGGTGAGTATCAGCTCGACCGCACGCCGTCGCCCGAGGTCAAGACCGCCGTGCCCCACGACCGGCTCGAGGTCCTCAACGAGGAGCTGCTCGCGGTCCCAGACGGGTTCACCGTCCATCCCAAGCTCGTCAAGCAGCTCGAGCAGCGCCGCGCGGCGCTATCCGATCCCACTATCGAGCCCACCCACCTCGTCAACTGGGCCCACGGCGAAGCGCTCGCCTTCGCCTCGCTGCTGACCGAGGGAATTCCCATCCGCCTGACCGGACAGGACACCGAACGCGGCACCTTTTCCCAGCGCCACCTGGTCCTGCACGACCCCAAGACCGGCCAGGAGCACTGCGCGATGCAGCACCTGCCCGGCGCGCTGGCCCCGATGGAGCTGCACAACAGCCCGCTGTCTGAGATGGCCTGCGTCGGCTTCGAGTACGGCTACTCCCAGGAGGGCCCCGAGACCCTGGTGCTGTGGGAGGCCCAGTTCGGGGACTTCGTCAACGGCGCCCAGGTCATCATCGACCAGTTCATCGTCTCCGGGCAGGCCAAGTGGGGGCAGACCTCACGCCTGACCCTGCTGCTCCCGCACGCCTACGAGGGCTCGGGCCCCGAGCACTCCTCGGCCCGGCTGGAGCGCTTCCTGCAGCTCGCCGCCGAGGGCAACATCCGGGTCGCCAATCCCACCACGCCGGCGCAGTACTTCCACCTCCTGCGCCGCCAGGCCCGGATCGCCAAGCAGCGTCCGCTGATCGTCATGACGCCGAAGAGCCTGCTCAGGCTCCCGGTCGCCGTCAGCCCGGTCTCAGAGCTCGCCGAGGGACGGTTTGCGCCCGTGCTTTCAGACCCCAGCGTCGATCCCGAGCAGGTCACCCGCCTGGTGCTGTGCACGGGCAAGGTGTACTACGACCTGATCGGTCACCCCGCCCGTGAGTCCAACCCGGGGGTGGCGATCGGACGCGTTGAGCTGCTGTATCCGTTCCCCCAGGGCGAGCTGATGGAGCTGGTGGCCAGCTATCCCAGGCTGCAGGAGGTCGTCTGGGTACAGGAGGAGCCGCGCAACATGGGGGCCCGGGCGTTCATGTCGCCCCGGCTGCTCCAGGTGCTGCCCGAAGCGCTCCAGTTCGGCTACATCGGGCGTCCCGAGCGCGCGGCCTCCGGCGAGGGGTATCCGATCGCCCACGCGACCGAGCAGAACCGGATCGTCTCCACCGCCCTGGACCTGACCGAGCCCGTCTCCCAGTATCCCCGCAAGCTCCCCGGGGAGCGCTGAACGCATCCGGCTTCGTAGAGACGGCTCCCGTCGCGACAACTCAAGGCGCCACATCATCCCGAGCCTCGGGGTGCACGACATGGCGATCGATCTCGGCACCGCCAACACGCTGGTCTACGTCGGCGGGCGGGGGATAGTCGTCTCCGAGCCCTCGGTGGTGGCCTCCGACCTGTCCACCGGCGAGGTCCACGCCGTCGGCGCCGAGGCCGAGCGGATGATCGGTCGCACCCCCGCGACGATCTCCGCCACCCGACCGCTCCGACACGGGGTGATCGCCGACTTCGAGGTCACCGAGGAGATGCTGCGCTACTTCATCCGCAAGGTGATCGACCGCCGGATGGCCCATCCCCGGCTGATCGTCTGCGCACCCTCGGGGGTCACCGAGGTCGAGAAGCGGGCCGTCGAGGAGGCCTCGCTGGCCGCCGGCGCGCGGCGGGTGCACCTGATCGAGGAGCCGATCGCCGCGGCCATCGGGGCCGGGCTGGCGATCGAGGAGCCGATCGGCCGGCTGGTCGTCGACGTCGGCGGCGGCACCAGCGAGATGGCGGTGATCTCGCTCGGCGGGATCGTGATCTCGCGCTCGGTGCGCGTCGGGGGCTATGAGATGGACGACGCGATCACTCACTACATCCGCAGCGAGTATCAGCTGGCGATCGGCTCGCGCACCGCCGAGACGATCAAGATCACCCTTGGATCGGCGACCGCGCTGCGCCCCGAGGAGACGATCGAGGTCCGCGGGCGCCACCTGGTCTCCGGGCTGCCGACCGCCATCCAGCTGCACAGCGAGGAGGTCCGGGCCGCGATCGCGAGCCCGCTGCGCGAGATCCTGCGCGCGATCCGCGACACGCTCGAGCAGACGCCCCCCGAGCTGGCCTCAGACATCGCCCGCGACGGCATCCTGCTCGCCGGCGGCGGCACCCTGATCCGCGGCTTCGACGAGCTCGTCGCGCTCGAGACCGGCATGCCCGTCTCTCGGGCGCAGTCGCCGCTGACCTGCGTGGCGGTGGGGTCGGGGCAGGCGCTGGATCATCTGGACCAGCTGGCCATGAGCACCCGCCACCCGCGCCGCTCCACCGACGCACCGGACTGGCGCACGGCCCAGTCCTAGGAGGCGGGCGCCCGGCGCTGACCCCAGCGCGTCCGAGCCGAGCCGCGCTCGCCTGAGCAGGGCCACGACGGCACAGCTCGCGAGCAGGATCAAGAACGGCTCGATCGGCTCGCGAAAGCGCGGCGTCTCGACGTTGACGAACACGACGCTCAGTCCCAGCAACACCGGGATCGCCCAGATCCAGCGCGGACTCGTACGCGCCGCGGCGGTGAACGCTCCCGCCAGCGCCAGCAGGCTCATGATCCAGAAGGCGATCACGCCTGTGCGGGCGACGGCGACGTGCAGGCCGACCGCCTGGGCCGACGCCTGCCAGGCATAGGCGCCCTCGAGCTCGAACAGCCTCAGGGTGTTGTGCCCGGCTACGGCCAGCGGTGAGAGCGGATGCTGGCCGATGTAATGCAGCGCCTGGGCCCGCAGCTTGTCTCCGAACGCCACCTCGGTGTAGCGCCCGGCGGTCCGCTTGAGCTGGAGGTCCTCGGGGAGCTTTGAGAACAGGCGCCACTTGTACGGGACCGGCCGGGCGGCCGCTGAGACCGGGTTGTAGGTCCCGACCAGCGTGATTCCGGTCTCGTCAGCGACCGGAACCAGATGATGCAGCTCGATCGCGTTGCGGATCGTCCACGGGGCGATCGTCGCGCCGGTGATGATTATCAACAGGGTTGGCGCGGCCAGGGCGCGGAGGCGAGGCCGGGTGCGGTTGGGTCCCGGTCGCGCCGCCGCGGCCGCCGCCGCGAACGCGAGCGGGATCACCAGCAGGATCGCGTTCTGGTGGGTGAGCGTGGCCGCGCCGGTGAGCATTCCGGTGGCGGCGATCCATCCGTACGGTCGCGGGGCGCGGCGGGCCCGCAGCGCCGTCCAGACCGCCAGCAGCTCGAACACGAGCAGCAGGTTCTCGGCCACCAGCGTCCCGGTCTGCTCGATCAGGACCGGATAGAACGCGGCCAGCGCGATCGCCACCAGCGCCGTCGGGGCGCCGAACGCCTCCAGCGCGACCAACCCGATCAGTCCCACGGTGATCGTCCCCAACACGGCCTGGCCGATCCGCTCCGCCGGCACAGCGGTCTTGCCTCCGGCCTGATGTCCGGTCAGCAGGTCGACCGCGGCCAGCGAGTACGGGTACCCCGGGGGGAAGTACGCGGTCGGGCCGCGGGATCCCCCGGCCCCCGAGTCAGGGGCGCTGCCGGTGTCGTAGTCGCCCGTCCGCGCCATCATGCTCGCCAGCCGGTTGTAGGTCCCGGCGTCGTTGACAGCCTGGAACGGGGTGTGCTTCACGTAGCCGACGCGCACCGCGAGCGCCGCGAGCAGCAGCAGCAGGGAGACGACGAGCACTTTTCCGGCACGGGACATGGCCAAGGGACCGCAGGAGCCTAACGAGGCGCGCCGCGACGGTAGCTCAGCGGATCCCGACGATGCCGGCGCAGACCCAGTTCGATGCCCCGGCGCCGCCGTTCCAGATCTTCGTCGCGATCGTGTCCTGCTCCGCCTTGCTGGTCAGGTAGGCCGCCGGGCCAGAGCCGCCGAACAGCCTCCAGGTATTCGGGATGATCTGGTAGTAGCCCGAGGCGCCGGCGCTGTTGGGCGGCAGGTTCTGGCCGCCGGACTCGCACAGCACGATCGCGTACGGGATCGCCCAGCCGCCCGACGGTCCGAGGCCCGCCGATGAGGTCGACGACGTTGGCGCCGTTGGCGCCGTTGGCGACGCGTTGGCCTGAGCTGCCGCCCGGGCCGCCGCCTGAGCGGCGGCCTGAGCGGCGGCCTGAGCGGCGGCTCGTTGGGCGGCGAGCTGCTGGGCGCGGACGCGGGCGATGTTCGACTGAATCGCCTGGCCCCGGACCTGGCTGGCGGCCAGCGCGGCCTGCTGGGCCGATCGCGCCCCCTGCAGGGCACTCTGCTTGGCCGACAGCAGCACGTTCATGCCGGCCAGCGCCTTGACCCTCAGCGCGGTGCGCTGGGCGACCAGGCGGTCGGTACCCTGCAGCGCGGCGAGTTGACGCGCGGCGCGGTCGGCCTGCACCTTGGCCTCGCGGGTCACGCCGATGATCGTCTGCTGCTGGTGCTCGATCCGACCCAGGAAGGCGATCTGGTCCAGAAGGTCGTTGAACCCGTTGGCGTTGAGCACCACGGAGACCAGGTCGGGCTTATCGCTCTCATAGCCCGAGACGAGCTGGCGCGAGAGCAGCATCCGCGCCACCGCGAGGCGATGGCGCAGCTGCGTGAGCCGCCGGCGTTCGCGCGCCAGCGCCACCCGAACCCGCGCCAGCTGTGCCTGGTCGCTGACCAGCTGGGCCCGCACGGCCGCCTCGCGTGACTGGACGAGCTGTATCTGGCCGTCCAGCGAGGCGATCACGTGGTTCAGCGCCGCCACACTGGAGGAAAGGCTGCCCTGCAGCGCGCGCTCGTGTCCGAGCTGAGAGCTCAGCTGCCCGACGGACGGCGCCGCGCCCGCCGCGCGCGGACGCAGGGTGGCGATCCCGAGCGCCAGCGCGCCCGCGGCCAGGGCAGCGAGGAGGCGAATCAGGAAGGGGCGCCGGGCGATTCTCATGGCTGATGGCCGCCACGGGCCACGACGAGCGGGCGATTCGGCGGCCGGCGGCGACCATACAGCAAGGCTGCGGGCCTCCTCTGGGCGCCGCCCGGCTTTCCTGCTCTTGCAAGATTGCCTTCAGACGAGGCCTATCCTTGGGTCGTGGAGCTCGTGAAGCGCGCGCACACCGACCGCCGGGCCTCGATTCTCGAGCGGGTACGCGACACGCCGGCCGGCTTCGTGCGCACCTACGGCGACGTGTCGCCGGGCGCGCCGCGGTTGGCCGGTGCGGCTCTGAGCGCGTGCGAGGATCCGACCGTGCCGTGGCACCGGATCGTTCGCGCCGACGGCTCGCTGGCCAAGGGCCGCCGTCAGCAGCGGCTGCTGCAACGCGAGGGCGTGCCGTTTCGCGGCCAGCGCGTCCAGATGAACGTCGCCCGCCTGCCGGAGCTGGCGTGAGCTGCGGGTGGCGGCCGACGACCATCACCCGTCTGCCGGAGCCGGCGTGAGCTGGGTGCAGCGGCGGCTCACCCTCGCTTCGCCGGGGCGCGGATTTCACCTGATCACCCAGGAGGTGCTCGAGGCGCTGCCCGAGCTGGGCGAGCTGCGGGTCGGGATCTTGCACCTGCTGATCCAGCACACCTCGGCCTCCCTGGCCCTGAACGAGAACGCGTCGCCCGACGTCCGGCGCGACTTCGAGACCTGGTTCTCTGAGGCGGTGCCCGAGCGCGCCCCCTACTGGACCCACACGCTCGAGGGTCCCGATGACATGCCCGCCCACGTCAAGGCCGCCCTGCTGGGCTCTTCGCTCACGCTGCCGGTCTCGGACGGCCGGCCGGCGCTCGGGACCTGGCAGGGGATCTACCTGTGCGAGCACCGCTCAGCCGTGGGACCGCGCTCGGTGCTGGCCACCGCGTGGGGGCAATCAGGGGGGTGATGCAGACTGCAAGCGATAACCGCTTGTAACTTACATCAGGTCGCGAGCCCTAACGTCCCCTCCACACCGGCGCCCGCTTCTCCGCAAAGGCCGTCGCACCCTCGAGCGCGTCCTCTGACTGCATCACCGGCTGGACGATCTCACCCTGGCGCTCGAAGAACTCCGCTTCGGGCCAGTCGACTGACTCCTGCAGGATCCGCTTGGTGGCGGCCAGCGCGAGCGGGCCGTGGCGGGCGATCGCCTCGGCCAGCTCGATCGCGGTGGCCAGCGCGCCGCCGGGTTCGGCCAGCCGGTTGACCAGCCCCAGCTCGTGAGCTCGCTCGGCCTCGATCGGCTCACCGGTCAGCGCCAGCTCCATCGCGATGTTGCGGGGCAGCACGCGAGGGAGCCGGAGCAGCCCGCCGCCGGCGGCGACCAGCGAGCGCTTGACCTCCGGGATCCCCAGCCGGGCACCGCGCGCCGCGACGATCAGGTCACACGAGAGCGCGACCTCGAGACCGCCGGCGACCGCGAACCCCTCGATCGCGGCGACCAGCGGCTTGGCCGATGCCCGCCGGGTGATCCCGGCAAAGCCGCGATCGCCGGCGTACGGGGACTCTCCGGCGACGAACGCCTTGAGGTCCATGCCCGAGCAGAACCCCTTGCCGGCGCCGGTGATCACGCCGATCGACAGCTCGTCGTCTGAGTCGAGCTCGTCCAGCGCGCCGGCGATCCCGTGGGCGACGGCGGCGTTGACCGCGTTGCGCTGGCCGGGGCGGTTGATCGTGGCCACCAGCACCCGCTGGCGGCGTTCGGTGAGGACGGCGTCTGAGTCGCTCATGCTGCGAACAGCTTCAGCTCGGGCTCGCGCTCGCCCCGCAGGACCCTCAGGTCGACCTCGACGCAGGCGATCCCGCGCGCCCCGGCCAGCACCCGCGCCTGAGGCTTGATCGCCTGGGCCGCCAGTACGCCGCGGCAGTCTCCGAAGGCCGGATCGAGCCGGATCCGCTCGAGGTAGCGGGTCAGCTGCTCGACCGCCTCGATTCCCGCCACTCGCTTGATCTCCACCGCGATCCAGTCGTCCTGGTGATCGCGGCACATCAGGTCGACCGGCCCGATGTCGGTCGGCCACTCCCGGCGCACCAGGCGCAACCCCTCGCCACACCATCCGGGCTGCTCGGCCAGCAGCTCCTGCAGATGCGCCTCCACGCCGTCCTTGGCCAGCGACACGTCGGCATCTGGCGATCCCATCGCGTGGGTCACGTCGGACAGCACCTCGTTGAGATGGATCTCGAGCCGGTCGTCGCTGGCCGGCTTGCGCACGACGATCGTCTGAGCCGCTTCCTCGATCACGGTCGGCGGCGTCATCCAGTTCAGCGGCTTGACGCTCTGGCTGCCGTGATCGGAGAACACCATGAAAGTGCCGTCAGCTTTGATCATCAGCAGGCGGACCGCTTCGGGGAGTGTGGTGGAGAGGCGGCCGGTGTAGCGGACTGAGCAACGGACGACGAGGATGCGCATGGGCGAAACCCTATGCATCGATCCGGATGGCTCGGATGCCCGTCCCGAGGTGCTTAGCAAGCCTTTGCGTCCGAAGTCCTTCTTAGACTCTCGGGTAACGTACAGCGGCTCGGGCGGGCATCGGGCACAGCTATCCGGATCTATGACCGACTGCTGCGGGAGATCGTGCGAGGCGGCCGGTGTAGCGGACGGAGCACTTGGCCACGACGAGGCATATTGCGGCCGCAGGCTACGCGCGCGCTCGGACAGGACCGTGGTCGCCACGGGGCCCACTGGCCTCGCTCCGTCCCGCGGGACGTAGGGTTCGGTCGTGTCAATTCACCGCTTCGTCTGGACCGATCATGCGCTCCAGCGCCTTGACGAGCGCGGGCTGACGCGTTTCGAGGTCGAAGAGGCGATCCGCTGCGGCCACGACGGACGTGAACCAAACGAGGACGGAGCCGACTGGCTGATCTCCGGCAAAACGCAGAGCGGGATCTCGATCGAAGCAGTCTACGACCATCCGCATGACGGGGACGAGCGCGTCGGGCGGATCGTGTCGGTCTGGCGGCTGGCCGAAGAGATGAGGTGAGCCTCCGGTATCCTCGGGTTGTGCGTTACGCCTACTACGACCGCGAGGCGGACATCGCCTGGTTTCCCACCGGGCAATCCGACGCTGTGATCAGCGAGCGCGTTCGAGGCGGGCTGCGCGACTACGACCACGCGAGTCACACGCTCGTAGCGGTCGAAGTGTGGGCGGCAAGCACCCGCCTGCCCGCAACGCTGCTCGATGCCCTTCCGGCTCCGCTTCGCGCGCACGGCGCGGCGGTCTGACAGCAACGCCAGTTATCCAGTTCAGCGGCTTGACGCTCTGGCTGCCGTGATCGGAGAACACCATGAAATTCCCGTCAGCCTTGAACATCAACAGGCAGGTGGCGGACGCCGGGTGGGTTTCCCAGCCGTCCGGTGTAGTCGATCGAGCAGGCGGCGGTCATCAGTCCCATCGGAGATAGCCTAGGTCTCTCGCCGGACCGGTGCGGCGAACGCGGCGGACGGCCTTCGTATGATCTCTGACCATATGCGCAGCCAGCTCAGACCGCTGTTTGACCGTGTCGTGATCAAGGAGCTCGACCCAGACCGGGTCCGCCGCTCGGGACTCGTCGTGCCGCCCGGCTCCGACGAGCCTCCGCCCCAGCACGGGATCGTGCTCGCCGTCGGGCCGGGGCTTGACTGGTGGGATCACGTCGGCGTCCACATGCCGGTCAAGCCGGGCGATCATGTCGTGTTTCCGGCCTCCGCCGGCGCCTGGGTCGAGATCGAGGAGGAGCGCCTGCTCGTCTGCCGAGTCGGCGAGCTGCTCGGCGTCCTCGAGCAGGTGGAGGCCTTCCCGGACTCGATCCCCTCCGGCTGACGCTTCACCGGCCAAGCCCAGCGCCGTTCACGGCGGTTCCGGGCCGGCATGGAAAACGGGTGGGGTCGCTCACCAACCGCGCGTTGCCGCCTCGAGCGCGTCGCTGATCTCCTTGATCAGGATCATGAGGTGGAGTGGGTCGGTCGGTGAGGGCTCGAGGCCGTGGCGGAGATAGAAGGCCCGGGCGTCGTCATCGATCGCATGGACGAGCATCGCGCGGACACCGATCGTCTCTGACGCAGCGAGCGTGCGCGTCATCGCATCGCGCAGCAGCCAGGCTCCGAGCCCGCGTCTGGCGACCGACGTGTCGACCGCGAGCCTGGCCAGGAGAACGACCGGAATCGGATATCGAGGCATTCCTCTGATGACCCTGGTGGTCGCGGCCTCACGCTCTAGTCCGGCTGCGGCAAGCGCGTGGTAGCCGACCACACGCGCCTGTTCTGAGTCAACCACGGCGTACGCCCGCGCAGAACCGCCAGCGGCAGCCTGTCGCGCGTGCTTGGCGAGCCACGCATTGAGCGATGCTCGACCGCAGTCAAAGCCGTCGAGCACGTGATCGAGACCGAGCGGCTCGGGGTCGCCGAAGCGCCCCACTAATCAGGACGTGGACGGCGAAACAGCTCGGCCAGGACCGGGATCTCGCGGGCAGGCCGGTCCAGGGCCGCCGTGAACGCTCGCCATTGATCGGGCGAGAGCACGAACCGCGTACGGTCTGCCAACACCCGCTCAGCGCGCTCGCGCCCGCTCTCCACGAGGAACTCGGACAGCGACTCGTGGGTCTCTGCGGCCGCGCTACGAAAGAGATCATCGTCGCTTGCGGCGACGCGGAGATGCACGCGCTGGGTCTTAGCTTCCGACACCGGCCCGATCGTACGCCACATGTGCGTACAACACAAGCGAGGCAACATGATCGTCGATGCGCGTGGGCTTCTCCATCGCCGGGCTTCGCTCCGCAGCCTCGCGACCATCGCTGACGAGAGGTCGATGCCGAGCACATGGATGCTGCGTTCGGTGAGCGGAAGGCCGACGCGGCCGGTGCCGATGCCGAGCTCGAGCGCTGCCCCGGGCCGTGCCGCGGCGGGAGGACTTCTCCGCGGACAGGCCCCGTTGTGATTCCAGCGTCGGGCCAACGACGTTAGGCGCAGCCGGGCGGTACGGCTAGGCCGCGCTGCGGGCCGCCAGCCCGCGCGTCGTCGCCGCCTTCACCCGCGCGAGCAGATCCCGCACCTCGGCGTTGTCACCGAGCTTCAGGGCCCGCCGGCAGGCCTGCTGGCATTCGGTCAGCCGGTCAGTTCGGGCCAGCGCGTGGGCGTAGGCGGACCAGGCGGGCTGAGACCTGGGGTCGATCCGGGTCGCGGCCTCGGCCGCTGAGACCTCCGCGCCGACGTCGCCGGCGAGGTGATAGGCGAGCGCCAGGTCCAGCAGTCCCTCCACCGACGGGCCGATCAGCCGAGCGCGCTCGAGCGCGGTGATCGCGGCGGACCGGTCCATCAGCCGCAGCCGCAGCCGCCCCAGCCGCTCCCAGGTCGAGGCATCGGCCGGCGCACGCCGGGCGGCCCGCTCGGCGGCGTCCGCGGCCAGGTCAAAGGCGCCCATGTCCTCATAGATCCGGGAGGCGAATCGTTCCGGAGTCGGACGGTCGGTTTCGACCCGCGCCCAGTCCCGAACGCATCGCGCCGCGGCGGGCAGGTTACGAGCCTGCCAGAAGGCCACGGTCAGCAGCCTCAGCACGGCCGGGTTCTCCGGCTCGGCGTCACGGGCGTAGACGAGCCGCTTGGCGGCCAGTGCCGCGTCGCCCTCGGCCAGCGCGTGCTGCGCAGCGGCCATGAACCGCTGCGCGCGGTCGGCGGCCGGATCGGGCCGGGAGAAGTCGACGAACTGCAATGAGCCGGCGGGGATCGTGCGGACGCCGACCGCGAAGGTCACCCGCGCCCACTGCTGGCTGTCCTCCTCATCGCCGGAGAAGTAGATCCCGGTCACCGTTCCGACCCCCCACTCCGGATAGGACTCACAGCGCGCGTAGCGGTGCACGACCGAGTGGTCTGGCACGCGCGATCCGAACGGGTCGTGCTTGGCTCGGTCCTCGGCCTGGGCCCGTGCGCGCTGCTCCTCCTCATAGGCGCGCCGGCCCGCGTCGGCCCGCGCCCGCCGAGTAGCGGCCGCCGAGGCCTTGACCGCGTTGCGGCTGACGCTGCCGCCGCGTGAGGCTTCGGCCAGACGCTCCAGCTCGTCGGCCGCCTCGTTGATCGCCTGGAGGTGGCGCTGGTGCTCGTGGCGCCGACCTGGCGGAGCGATATCCGGATGCCAGCGCTTGGCCATCCGGCGTCGCGCCAGTTGTACCGTGCGCTGATCGAACGGAGGCTCGAGCTCGAGCAGTAGGAGGGCAGATTCGACGTCCAGGATGCGCGGCATGACCCGCTTACGTTAGCGAGACCGGCGAAGCCCGCGGCCAGTCACGCGCCGCCCCACTCACGGCCCCGATGAGTGAAAACCCGCTCGCCCGGCCGCCACGCCGGGAGTGCAACAAGTCTGTGTCTTTTGCCCCACTGTCGGTCCGTGGTCACCTAATTTGGGGCGCATGTCGACCGTCCAGCGTTCGGTATCTAGCCGCGGAGCCCGGCTGGTCCTGGAAGCTCTGACCGCGACCCTGGTGGCCGGCGTCGGAGCCGCCGTGCTGGCCGTGCTGCTCACCGTCTCATCCACCAGCCCGGACTGCTCTGCGTCGACGCCTGGAGGGTCGATCGCGCTCGGCCCCGCTGGCACTGGACAACCGGTCGGAGCGACCGAGTACGGAGGCTCCGGAGACCCGAGCAGCGGCTCGGTCGGCGCCTCGGGCGCGAACCTGCTCGCGCACCCCGACAGCTACGCCGAGCTCGGAGGTCAGAGCTTTCAAACCGCGACCGCGATGGGCGGGCTGCCCTACATGACCCCGCTGCGGATCAGCTGGGCCGGTCACTCCGCGATCGCCTACAAGCGGGACTTCGGCCTGGGTGGCGGGTCGGTCGCCGGGCTGCCGCGGGTGATCGACCTGTGGTGGCAGCTCGCCGGCGCCCTGGGCATCCCCTATGAGCACGGCCTGTGGTCAGGAGCGATCCGGGTCGGACGCCCGCCCGATGCCGGCGCCGGAAACCTGCTCGCGCAATCGGCGCAACCGGTCTCGCAGCTGAGCGCGCCGGCGCCGGGCGCCGGCGATCCGGTCGGCTGCTCGCCCGTCGATGCCCGCGGGGTCGCGCTGACTCCGGGCTCCCGAGCCGTACTGCTTCCCGACGGTCAGGCGGCGGCGCCCACCGATGCGCCGGTCGCGGTCAAGGGGATCATCGCCGCCGGCAACCAGATCGTCGGCAAGCCCTACCTGTACGGCGCCGCCCACGGCCTGGCGCTCGACCAGGTGGCTCCGGCGTATGACTGCTCGAGCAGCGTCGAGCACCTGCTCTACGGCGGGCGGCTGTTGGCGGTCGACTACGGCGCCCCCTCCGGTCAGCTGGAGAGCTTCGGAGTCGCCGGCCTGGGCCGGTGGGTGACCGTCTACGCGAGCGGCGACCACGTGTTCATGTACGTCGCGGGGCTGCGGTGGGATACGCACAACGCCGCTGGGGCTCAGGATGGAAGCTCCGGAATCGGCTGGCATCCTCTGATCCGCAGCTCCGCGGGGTTCGTCGAGCGCCATCCGGTGGGGCTGTAGAGATGCGCAAGCGGCGGGCGGGGGCAGCTGAAGTGCGCGAGCGGGCGGCGGGGACAGTCGAGGCGCGGAGGGCGATCCTGCTCACGATCGGCTGCCTGCTGGCGGTGGCTTTTCTGGCCGGCTGCTCGGCGCTGAAGTTCAACCCGGGGGCTTCACCTGTGCCATCGTCGACGGCGGGTGCGGCATCGGCCGCGGCGGCCGGCGGGTCGGCGGCCGCCGCGCAGCTCGCCCAGGCCCAACGGACGCACGAGTATCCGGCCCCGACCGAGGCGCAGACCGTCCAGGGCGCCGCCGCCGGCCCGCTCGAGGCGCTGCGGGCGTTCGCCGCCGCCTACGTCAACTGGACCGCCGACACCGTCTCGGGGACCATGCGGACGTTGGCCGCGAGCAGCGTCGGCCAAGCTCGATCAGCGATGACCCTGGCCGCCGGCCAGACCGCCCAGGACTATGAGCTCAGGCGGGGCGGGATCGCCAACGCGGGGACGGTCGAGGCGATCGCTCCCGTGGCCGGTCGCTCCGACGGGTACGCAGTGGTCACCCGGGAGCGGACCACCGCTGCCGCCACCACCGCCTACTCTGGCCTGCGCCCTGCCTGGCACCTGACGCTGGCGACGGTCACCGAGCTCGCTAACGGGCGGTGGGTGGTGAGCAGCTGGCAGCCCGAGAACTGAGAAACAGCCCCAGACGGCGTGCGCGGCGTCGGGGATCCGGCGTCCGGAGGTCGCTGCGGGGACCCGGGCGTCCAGAGGTCAGTGCGCGGCCACGTTGAGCGCGACCGCCGCTGCGAAGCTCGCCAGTGCGATCGTGCGCAGGGCAAAGCCGACTCGTGCCGACTGGCGCTTGGTCACCATGCCCGCGATCGCGAGCACCATGCAGACGACGGCCACCAGGGCGAGGATCACGGCGAGCACTCGCAGCACGGTTCAGATCCGGCCCGGGCGGGCGGCGTCGATCATGGGCGGGGGGTGTCGGTCACGGGCTGGGCGCGCCGGTCACGGGCGGGCGGCCCGGTCATGGAGTGCGCATCCCCAGCAGCCGCAGGTAACGTGACACCGCCTCGGCGCGGTTGGCGACGTGCAGCTTGCGCAGGATGCTGTGGACGTGGAACTTGACGGTGCCCTCGGAGATCACCAGCACCTCGGCGATCGCCTTGTTGGAGCTGCCGTCGGCCAGCAGCCGCAGCACGTCGACCTCGCGGCGCGTGAGCAGCCCCTCGAACAGAGATCGTTCGTCGCGTCCGGGCAGCCGAAGCGGCTGATCCTCCGCGGAGACCGGGCGCGGCGATCGGCGGACAGTGCCCAAGCGGATCGGCGCGTCGGTCAGCTCGCGGGAGCGCGCGCTCAGCCACTCCATGAAGCGGCGCATCTGCTCGCGCTCGTGGCGGAGCGTGCGCAGCAGGCTGGCGCTCTGGTAGGCCTGGGCCATCGTGCTGACGAACTCCCACAGAACGTCGCGGTCGAGCACGTCAATCCGGTTCTCGCCGCCCCGGTCGGCGTGGAGCACCCCGATCACCTGGCCGGCCACGATCAGCGGCGCCGCCGCGTAGGAGGACCACCGCATCAGGCGGCTCAGTCGCTTATCGACTCGCGGATGCACTTGCGCGTCGACGACGATCGTGGCCCGCCGGCGGCGCAGCAGCTCGGTCTCGATCAGTGGGTGCTCGAGTCGGATCGGATTCGCCCGCAGCTCCTCGAGCACCGCGGTGGCGTAGGTCTGATCTGAGCCGAAATGTGCCGCCGCGGCGGTCATCCACCCGGCGCTGACCCGGCTGACGATCGCCCGTTCAAACCGTGACGCTCGGCACAGCGCCGCTGGAGCCCGGGCCAGCATCGTCGCCGGAGAAGTGATCTCGCGCAGCTCGGCCACCGCTGCCTGCGCGTGGTCCAGCGCTTCGAAGCGTGCCACGAAGCGCTGGCGCAGACGCTCGAGTCCAGCTTCGTGCTCACGCAGCCGGCGATCGCCACCGCCGGAGGCATCGGGGAGCAGGCCGGACAGGCCCGTGATGAGCTCGCGGAGCCGGCCGGGCTCGCCGTAGTGCCCATCGCCGGCGGACAGGCCGAGCAGTCCCCGGGCCTCTGCCGTCGCGGCGATCAGCCGCTTGTCGAGGTCGGCGCCCAGCAGCTCGGACACGACCTCCGGACCGGCTACTGCCGCCCCGCCGGACACGGTCATTCCGTCCCCCTCCGGTCGCGACATCACGCCCCGCCCGTCCACGGTCATTCCGTCCCTTCCTCCCACGACGAGCGGACGAAGCGCGAGACGGCCTCGGTCCGGCTGCGCGCTCCCAGCTTGCGCAGGATGTTCTTGACGTGGTACTTCACCGTCCCCTCCCGCACGACGAGCGTGTTGGCGATCGCCAGATTCGTGTGGCCACGGGCCAACAGGCGTAGCACCTCGAGCTCGCGTGGCGTCAGCGACTCGACCAGCCGCACCGCACCGCCGGCGTCGGGGCGGCCGGCGGTCGGGGTGGCCAGCTCAGACAGGCGGCTCAGCCGCCCGCCCATCCATTGCGCCGCTGACCGCAGCTCGGCGCGATGGAGCTCGAGCGTGTGACGGAGCACCGCGCGCTCGAACACGCCGGCGAGCCCCGCCGCGTACTTGGCGGCCACCTCGGCATCGACCTGGTGCAGCGGCCTGGAGCCATCCGAGTGGCTCGCGTGCAGGAGACCGATCGGGTCGCCCTGGACGCTCAACGCGACGACCACGTACGCCCGCGAGCCAAGGACTCTCGTCAGGGGGCCGGCCCCCCGCGCTGGGGAGCGCTCAGCGTCCAGCACCGCGGCGCCGGGCCCGCGCAGGACCTCGGCTTCGATCAGCGGGTACTCGAGCGCGATTGGCGTGTCCTGCAGGGTGGTGAGCGCCTGATCTGCCTCGGCCTGATCGCTGCGGTCCCAGATCGCGATCGGCTGCAGCGTGCGCTCGATGACCTCGCTGATCAACACGCGAGAGAACTCAGAGCAGCCGCCGAACTCGGCGGCCGCCCGGGCCACGATGCCGTCGGTCGATCCGACCTCGGCCAGCCGTCGGATCCCGTCGGCGACGCGCTCCAGCGCGTCGCTCCGGCGGACGTACTCGAGCTCGGACAGCTCGCGCTCGAGCGAGAGAAGCTCATTCAGCACGCCCCCGATCGCTTCCGCGTCGCGGCGAGTGTGGTGGTGCGTCGGGGCAACCACGGGCTAATCGAAATATAGGCTCGAGCGGCAGAGCCCGGCTCGTCGCGCTGGAAGCGCGCACGGTCACGGCACGCGCAGACGTAGCGCCAGAAGCACGGTTGCACCCCTCCCTTTGATCGGATTTACCCTGTTAATCCAGGCAGTCGGTCCGCCTACTGCCGCTCACACGTCAGTGCCGGGCCACTGAGCAACTGATACCTACTCGAAAGATCAGTCCGTTTTGGCCATCTGGGGGTGGCGGCCGGGGCGGGAAACCTACAAGCTGTGGTTGGCGGTCTGAGCATTCTGAAGCCGGGCCGTGTTCTGTGATGGCGTTGGAGCGAGAGAGAGACAGGATGAGCACACGATCCCCAAACCCGCCGGCCAGCTCGGTAGATCGCTACGCGAGGCTGACCCGGATGATCGCCACCGACCAGTGCGTGATCCTCGACGGGGCTACCGGAACCGAATTGATCAAGGTGGGCGGCGAGCGCCCCGAGGTGGAGGAGCACGTCTGGGGCCTGACGGCCCTGGTGGACGACCCCCAGCACGTCAAGTCAGTTCACCGAGGCTACATCGACGTTGGCTGCGACGTGATCTGCACCAGCACCTGGGGCCTCCCGACGGCCTTGCGTGACGGGGGCCAGCGGCTGTCGGAGCTCTCCGAGCCGGTGCACTGGATGGACATCGCGCGCCGCGCGGTCAGGCTGGCGCGTGAAGCCGCTCGGGACGCGAACCGTGAGGATCAGGTCGCGGTGGCGTTCAGCATCAACGGCGACGTGGACACGCCGGACGGGCGCGAGACAATCTGGCTGCTGTCTCGCGCCTTCGAGGAGGAGCCGCCGGACCTGATCCTGGTCGAGACGCTGTCGCTGGTGCGCAGCTCCACCTACGCCACCGTCGAGGCGCTGCTGGAGACCGGGCTGCCGGTCTGGCTGAGCTTCCGGCGCTGCCGGAAAGGCGTCTGCGGCGTCTACGGCGAGCATTGGGGCGGCCCCGAGGGCGACGCGTTCGGCCGGGCGGCGCGCCGCTTTGAGGAGATGGGCGTGGGGGCGCTGGCGATCAACTGCATCCCGCCTGACCACGTCGCCGGGATGCTGTCCTGGCTGCGTGACTTCACTGACCTGCCGCTGGGCGTGTACCCCAATCTCGGCTACCTGTCGGCGGCCGGGTGGCGCGAAGACCCCGGCGTCGCCGGGCACGAGTACGCCGAGCTCGCGCTGAACTGGCGCGAGGAGGGGGCGCAGATCATCGGCGGGTGCTGTGGCGTGACGCCGGAGCACCTGGCGGCGGCGCGCGCGGCGCTGCTCGAGACCAAGCCCGGCCACGCCAGACCGCCGGCGTTCTCGGAGCAGAGTGACGCAAGCGCCCGGCAGGAAGTCAAGGACGTGCGCCCGTGGGAGGACGCCCGCGGCCGCGGGCTGTTCCCGCTCAGCCTGCCCGAGCTCGCTGTCGACCCCGGCGTATTCGTCCCCACCCAGGGCAGCTTCTTGACCTGGAAGTACCTGTATCGAGAAGGCGTCGGCGCTCACCAGCGGTGCCTGGACATCGGCTGCGGCAGCGGCCTCTTGACCATCCAGCTGGCGCGCAACGGCGCCGCGCATGTCCACGCGATCGACATCGACGAGGCGGCGGTCAAGAACACGCTCACCAACGCGTTTCGCAACGGCGTCGCCGACCGCGTCTCGGGCTCGGCCCAGGACCTCTACCCGTGGGTGCCCGAGGAGCGCTATGACCTGATCGTGGCCAGCCTGTACCAGACGCCGGTCGACCCCTTCGAGCAGGCGACCGCGCACCGTCCGCTGGACTACTGGGGCCGCAACCTGATCGACCACCTGCTGCACATGCTCCCCGAGGCGCTCGCCGACGACGGCACCGCGTACGTGATGCAGCTGTCTATCATTGGCGAGCGGCGAACCGCCGAGCTGCTCGAGCGCCACGGCTACCAGGCGCGCGTGGTGGACTTCTCGTTTTTCGAGTTCAGTGATCTGTTCAAGAGCAAGAACGAGCAGATAGCGCGCGTCGAGGAGCACTCCGACGCGTATCACCTGTCGTTTGGGACGACCGACATGATGGTCGCCTACCTACTCGAGGTCACCCGAAAGCCAGAGGAAGAAAGCCCCCGCCCATGACCGCATCCGAGCACGAGTTCCTGTTCACGTCGGAGTCGGTGACCGAAGGTCATCCGGACAAGATCGCCGACCAGATCTCCGACGGTGTCCTGGACGCGGTGATGCGCGACGATCCAAAGGGACGGGTGGCGTGCGAGACGCTGGTCAACACCGGCCTGGTGGTGGTCTCGGGGGAGATCACGACCGAGACCTACGTCGACATCCAGGAGATCGCCCGGGAGACGATCCGCAAGATCGGCTACGCCAACGCGACCTACGGCTTTGACTGCGACACGTGCGCGGTGTTGAACGCGATCGACAAGCAGTCTCCGGATATCGCCCAGGGCGTGGACGCCGCCTTCGAGACGCGCTCGGCGGGCGGAAGCGGAGACGACGAGCTCGACGTCGCCGGAGCCGGCGACCAGGGGATGATGTTCGGCTACGCCTCCAACGAGACGGCCGAGCTGATGCCGCTGCCGATCTCGCTGGCCCACCAGCTGGCCAAGCGGCTCTCGGAGGTGCGCAAGGACGAGACGCTCCCCTACCTGCGCCCTGACGGCAAGACCCAGGTGAGCGTCCGGTACGTGGACGGAAGGCCGGTCGGCGTCGAGAAGCTGCTGATCTCCAGCCAGCACGCCGAGGGCGCCGAAGACAAGATCAGGGCCGACCTGTGGGAGCAGGTGGTCAAGCCCGTGCTGCCGGCCGACCTGTACGACGCCCGAGAGCTCGAGCGCAGCTTCCTGGTCAACCCGACCGGTCGGTTCGTGATCGGCGGTCCGATGGGCGACTGCGGCCTGACCGGTCGCAAGATCATCGTCGACACCTATGGCGGCATGGCTCGCCACGGCGGCGGCGCGTTCTCGGGCAAGGACCCGTCGAAGGTCGATCGCTCGGCGGCCTACGCGGCCCGGTACGTGGCCAAGAACGTGGTTGCCGCCGGCCTGGCCGACCGCGCCGAGGTCCAGGTCGCCTACGCGATCGGCGTGGCGCGACCGGTGTCGGTGATGGTCGAGTGCTTCGGAACCGAGAAGATCGGCCGCGCGCGGATCCTCGAGCTGATCTCTGAGCACTTCGACTTGCGCCCCGGCGCGTTTCGCGACTACCTGCGCCTGCATCGCCCGATCTATCAGAAGACCGCCGCCTACGGCCACTTCGGGCGCGACGACGAGGACTTCACCTGGGAGCGCACCGACAAGGCCGACGAGCTGAAGGCCGCGGCCGGGCTGTAGCTGCGCTCCAGCTGGCGCTACAGCGCCGGTCTGTCCAGGGACCGCGCACCGGCGCCTCCGGGCGCGTTGAGCCGCGGATCGGCGTCTTCGATGGAGGAGCAATGGTCAAGGGCGTGCATCTGATCTAGCATCAAGATATGCCTGAGCGCCGGACCACCGTCGTCGCGAGCAGCGAGGATCTCGAGGTGCTGGCGCATGAGGCTCGCAAACGTGGAACTTCCCTCGGGAGGTTGCTCGGTGAGTCGGTAGCCAAGCAGGCCGCAGAGCTGCGACGGGACAGGCGTCCGCGGCTGGCTACGTTTCAGGCCGATGTGAGCATCGCAGCGGCCGTCGAGCAGGAAGAGCCGGCAGCGCGGCCCTGATCGCCGGTAGCAGCGATCTGGTGTCCCCAGCCCGGTGCTCGTCGAGGTCGACTATTGGCTCGTCAAGCTTGGCGGCGCGCAGGTTTGGGCTGACTTCGCGGCCGACATCGGCAACGGCGTCTATCGGCTTGTGCATCCCGACGATGCCGAGCTGGCGCGTACGGCTGAGCTCGAGCTCGCGTACCACGACCTTGGCTTGGGATTCGTAGACGCCTCGGTCATCGCGGTCTGCGAGCAGCTCGAAGAGACCAAGCTGGCAACGCTCGACCGTCGACACTTCTCGGTCGTGCGGCCTCGTCACTGCTCTTATCTCACCCTGATGCCGGAATGACTTCCGGTTCGAGCCACCTATGCTGAGAACTCATGTCGTCTCAGTACATCTTCACCACCCACAAGCTCTCGCGGCGCTATCCGCCCGACCGCGAGGTCCTGACTGACATCTCGCTCTCGTTCATGCCGGGGGCGAAGATCGGCGTGCTCGGCTACAACGGCGCCGGCAAGTCGACCCTGCTGCGGATCATGGCCGGGCTGGATACCGATTTCGACGGCCACGCCCAGCTGGCGCCCAAGTCGACCGTCGGCCTGCTCTCCCAGGAGCCCGACCTCGATCCCGCCAAGGACGTCCGGGGCAACGTCGAGGACGGCGTCGCCGAGGTGCGCGCCCTGCTGGACCGCTTCAACGACCTGTCGATGAACTACTCCGAGGAGACCGCGGACGAGTTCTCGCGCGTCCAGGAGCAGATCGACGCCGTCGACGGCTGGAACCTCGACACCACGCTCGAGTACGCGATGGACGCGCTGCGCTGCCCGCCGCCGGACGCCGAGGTCGCCAAGCTCTCCGGCGGAGAGCGCCGGCGGGTGGCCCTCTGCCGCCTGCTGCTGCGCCAGCCCGACCTGCTGCTGCTCGACGAGCCGACCAACCATCTCGACGCCGAGTCGGTGTCGTGGCTCGAGCAGCACCTGCGTGACTACGCCGGGACGATCGTCGCGGTCACCCACGACCGCTATTTCCTGGACAACGTCGCCGGCTGGATCCTCGAGCTCGATCGCGGCCGGGGGATCCCGTACCAGGGCAACTACTCGGGCTGGCTGGAGCAGAAACGGGCTCGCCTCGAGCAGGAGGCGCGCCAGGATACGGCCCGTCGGCGGACGATCGATTCAGAGCTGGAATGGGTCCGGATGAACGCCAGCGCCCGGCGCTCAAAGCCCAAGGCGCGGCTGAATGCCTACGAGGCGCTGCTGGCCGAGGACCGCAACGTCAAATTGGACCAGGTTCAGATCCACATCCCGGCCGGGCCGCGGCTCGGCGACGTGGTGGTGGAGGCCGACGGCCTGCGCAAGGCCTACGGCGATCGTCTGCTGATCGACGACCTGACGTTCAAGCTTCCGCGCGGCGGGATCGTCGGCGTGATCGGCCCCAACGGCGCCGGCAAGACGACGCTGCTGCGGATGATCACCGACCAGGAGGAGCCCGACGCCGGAACGCTGGTCGTCGGCGACACGGTCAAGCTCGCCTACGTGGATCAGTCCCGGGAGGCGCTGGATCCCGACAAGAGCGTGTGGGAGGAGATCTCCGGCGGCGCCGACCAGATCTCGCTCGGCGAGCGCACCGTCAACAGCCGCGCCTACGTGGCCGGCTTCAACTTCAAGGGCGGCGATCAGCAGCAGAAGGTGGGCAAGCTCTCGGGCGGCGAGCGCAACCGCCTGCATCTGGCCAAGCTGCTGCGCAGTGGCGGCAACCTGCTGCTGCTCGACGAGCCGACCAACGATCTGGACACCGACACGCTGCGGGCGCTGGAGGAGGCCCTGCTGGCCTTCGCCGGCTGCGCGGTCGTCGTCTCCCACGATCGCTGGTTCCTGGACCGGATCGCCACCCACGTGCTCGCCTTCGAGGGCGATTCCCAGGTGCGCTGGTTCGAAGGCAACTTCGAGGCGTATGAGAGCTTCCGCCACGAGCAGCTCGGCGCCGAGGCCGATCGCCCGCACCGGATCACCTACAAGAAGCTGATCCGCAACTAGCCGCAGGACGGTTTGCTGTCCCGGGCGTGCCGGCGTCCGTGCGCGGTTGCTACGGTTCAACTGGGTAGCCGGCGCCGAGGACCGCCGACAGGGTCCGGCCCAGCTGCACACCGTCGCCGGCGACCTCGTCGGCGCCGAGCAACTCGTCGGCCCGGTAGGGCCCGGTGGCCACCGCGACGCACCGCACGCCGTCGGCCTGCGCGCAGGCGATGTCACGCGGGGTGTCGCCGATCACGATCGTCTGATCTCGCGGGTAGGGCTCAGCGGCGGTCCCGGCGCGGCGGCGGGCCAGCGGTGGCAGCGCGGCGCGATCCTCGGAATCCGAGCCGAACGCTCCCTGACCGCGGGCGAAGTACCGGCCGACCCCGGCACGCGCCAGCTTCAGCCGCGCCACGGACTCGAAGTTCCCGGTGACCAGCGACAGCCGGCAGTCCTCGCGGTCAGACAGCCACTGCAACAGCTCGACGATCCCGGGGAGCACCCGGTCAGACAGGTCCGGCGGGCAGAGCCGCGCGTACGCCTCACAGCAGGCCTCCCGGACCTCCAGCGTGCGCTCGTCGATCTGCCGAGCCGAGACGCCCGCGCCGATCAGCAGCGCGCGGGCGATCTCGCCGTCGGTCCGTCCCGCGGGAGAAAGCGGCGAGCGTACGGTCTGGGCATCGACGCCGTGGACGTCGAGCAGCGCCGCATGAAGCGCCTCACGATGCGCCCCGGCGGCTCGGCCGACCAGGGTCCCGTCGATGTCAAACAGCAGCAGCACGGCTGAACGCCGACGTGCGCCCGGTCAGCGCGCGAACGACATGCTCGGCTCGAGCGCCTGGGCGAACGCGGCGATCAACTTGGCGCCGGCTTCGATGTCGGCCAGCGACGCCAGCTCGACCGGGGAGTGCATGTAGCGGATCGGGATCGACACCAGCCCGGTGGGGATACCCGCGCGGCTGATGTGGACTGCGTCGGCATCGGTGCCGGTCATCCGCCCGAGCGACTCGACCGTGAACGGCAGACCCTCGCGCTCTGCCGTGTCGTGCAGCAGCTCGCTGACGCGCGGATGCAGAGCGGTACCGCGGGCGATCACCGGCCCTGAGTCCAGCGGGTGCCGGGTGATCGGCCCGAGGTCGATCCCGGGTTGATCGGTGGCGAAGGTGACGTCGACGACGATCGCCAGATCCGGCTGCAGGGCGAACGCGCTCGCCCGGGCGCCGGCAAAGGTCGTCTCCTCCTGGGCAACCGCGAGCGCCACCACGTCGCCCGGCGCGCCGCCGGCCTCCGCGACGAGTTGCGCGGCTCGCGCGGCGACGTAGCAGCCGATCCGGTTGTCGAGCGCGCGGGACACGAGCCGCTGGTTGGGCATCTCGATCGGCTCGGCGTCGATCACCCCCACGTCGCCGACCCGCACCAGCTCCCGGGCCTGCTCTGAGTCCTTGGCGCCGATGTCGATGTGCAGGTCCTTGATCGCCGGCACCTTCTCGCGATCGGGTCCCTTCATCAGGTGGATCGGCTTGCGCCCGATGACGCCGGGAATCGACCCGGCGCGGGTGGCGATCCGGATCCGCTGGCCGACCAGCACGAGCGGGTCCCAGCCTCCGACCTCGCCGAAGCGCAGGTAGCCGTCGTCGTCGATGTGCGAGACGTGGACGCCGATCTCGTCGATGTGACCGATCACGGCCAGCGTCAGCCCGTCGCTCACCGTGCCCGAGACGCGCGCCAGCGACGAGCCGACGTGGTCGGCGGCGACTTCGCCCGCGAAGGCGGCGCAGCCCTCGCGCCACACCCGCGCCGGGTCGGTCTCGTGACCGGATGGCCCGGCGGCGGTCAGCAGGCCGTGCAGAAGCTCGGGGGCGGGCATCGCGCCAGCCTAGTGCAGCAGCTCGCGCAGCACGTACTGGAGGATCCCGCCGTGGCGGAAGTAACGCTGTTCCTTGGGGGTGTCGATCCGCACGGTCACCGCGAACTCCGTCGCGCCGGCCTTGACGGTCAGTTGACGCGGTACCTCCTGGGCGTCGGCGATCCCGACGATCGTGAACTTCTCCTGGCCGGTCAGCCCGAGCGACTCGACGGTGTCGCGATCGGAGAACTGCAGCGGCAGCACCCCCATCCCGACCAGGTTTGACCGGTGGATGCGCTCAAAGCTCTGGGCGATCACCGCGCGGACCCCGAGCAGCCGGGTGCCCTTGGCCGCCCAGTCGCGCGACGAGCCCGATCCGTACTCCTTGCCGGCCAGCACGATCAGCGGCGTGTCGTGCTCGAGGTAGCGCATCGCGGCGTCGTAGATCGACATCTGAGGCTTGTCGTCGGCGTCGAGGTACACGGTGACGCCACCTTCGGGGAGACGATCCCGCCCGCCATCCTTTCGCAGCTCGTTGCGCAGGCGGATGTTGGCGAAGGTGCCGCGCATCATCACCTCGTGGTTGCCGCGGCGTGAGCCGTAGGAGTTGAAGTCCTTGGGCGCCACGCCGTGCTCGATCAGGTACGCCCCGGCCGGGCTGTCGCGCTTGATCGACCCGGCGGGCGAGATGTGGTCGGTGGTCACGCTGTCACCGAGGATGGCCAGGACGCGGGCATCCCGGATGTCGGTCAAGGGCTCCGGTTCGGTCGTCAGCTCGTCAAAGAACGGCGGACGCCGCACATAGGTGGATTCCTCGTCCCAGGCAAAGCTCTCCCGATCGATCAGTTCGTCGTCGAGCCCGAGGTCACCGAGCGAGTTCCAGCGCTCATCGCCATCGAACACCTCGCTGTAGCTCTTGCGAAACATGTCGGACTGGACCGCGTCCTGCACCGTCTTTGCCACTTCGCTGGAACTGGGCCAGATGTCCTTGAGGAACACCGGCGCGCCGTCCTGCGATTCGCCCAGTGGATCGTCGTAGAGGTCGATGTCCATCGTCCCGGCCAGCGCGTAGGCCACGCACAGCGGCGGCGACGCGAGGTAGTTCATCTTCACGTCGGGGTTGATCCGGCCCTCGAAGTTGCGGTTGCCCGAGAGCACCGAGACGACGGCTAGGTCCTCGGCGCCGACGACGTCGGAGATCTCCTCGGGCAGCGGCCCGCTGTTGCCGATGCAGGTCGTGCAGCCATACCCGACCAGGTTGAAGCCGAGCTGCTCGAGGTACTCGGTCAGCCCGGCCCGGTCCAGGTACTCGGTCACCACCTTGGAGCCCGGCGCGAGCGAGGTCTTGACCCACGGCTTGACCTTCAGCCCCTTGCGGACGGCGTTGCGGGCCAGGATCCCGGCCCCGAGCATCACCGATGGATTGGAGGTGTTGGTGCAGCTGGTGATCGCCGCGATCACCACGTGGCCGTGATCGAGCTCGGTCTCGGTGCCGTCGGCCAGGGTCACCGGCACGCGCGTCCGCTCGCGGTCGGCCACCTGAGTGCCGCCGGTTCCGCCGGCCGGCTCGTGTCCGGCGCCGTTGGGCATGTGGGTGGATACCGGGTCTGAGGCCGGGAACGAGTCGGCCAGCGAGTCGTCCTCGCCGTCGTCGTCGGGGAGGAGGCCCGCGAGCGCCATTCGGAAGGCCGACTTCGACTCGGTCAGCGAGACGCGGTCCTGGGGGCGCTTGGGTCCGGCGATGCTCGGCACCACGGTCGCCAGGTCAAGCTCGATCTTGTCGCTGAAGGTCGGCTCCTCCGAGTGCTCGTCGTGCCACAGTCCCTGCTCCTTGGCGTAGGCCTCCACCAGCGCGACGCGCTCGGGGGGTCGGCCGGAGAACTCGAGGTAGCGCAGCGTCTCTGCGTTGATCGGGAAGATCGCGCAGGTCGACCCGAACTCGGGCGACATGTTGCCGATCGTCGCGCGGTCGGCGAGCGGCAGGTTGGCCAGCCCAGGTCCGTAGAACTCGACGAACTTGCCCACCACGCCCCGCTCCCGGAGCTTCTCGGTGACGGTCAGGACCAGGTCGGTGGCGGTGGCCCCCTCGGGCAGCTCGCCGGTCAGCTCGAAGCCGAGCACCTGGGGGATCAGCATCGACATCGGCTGGCCGAGCATCGCCGCCTCGGCCTCGATCCCGCCCACGCCCCAGCCGAGCACGCCGAGGCCGTTGATCATCGTCGTGTGCGAGTCGGTGCCGACGAGCGTGTCGGGGTAGGCCAGCTTGCGCTCCTCGTCGACGAACACCACCCGGGACAGGTACTCGAGGTTGACCTGGTGCACGATCCCGGTGTCAGGCGGCACGACGCTGAAGTTGTGAAATGCCTCCTGGCCCCAGCGCAGAAACGCATAGCGCTCCTGGTTTCGCTCGAATTCGCGCTCGGCGTTGTGCTGGAAGGCCTGGCGGGTGCCGTAGGCGTCGACCTGGACCGAGTGGTCGATCACCAGCTCGGCCGGCACGAGCGGATTGATCTTGCTCATCTGGCCGCCCAGCTCGCGCATCGCGTCGCGCATCGCCGCCAGGTCGACGATCGCCGGAACCCCGGTGAAGTCCTGCATCACCACGCGAGCCGGGGTGAAGGCGATCTCCTGGCTGGGCTCGTCAGAGGCGTTCCAGCTGGCCAGCGCCTCGATGTCGGCGGCCCGGATCGATTCCCCGTCCTCGTTGCGCAGCAGGTTCTCGAGCAGGATCTTGAGCGAGAAGGGCAGGCGCGCTATGTCGTAGGAGGCCTGCAACGCGTCGAGGCGGAAGATCTCATAGGACCGCTCGCCGACGCTGAGCTTGGCTCGGGCATCAAAGCTGTTGGCGGACATGTCTCGGGCTCCTGAGGTTTCTAAAGACGGGTCCTCGTACTTTAGGGCCGCGTGAGCGCAGGCCGCGTGAGCGCTCCTACACGGCTCTTCGCGAGCTCTTCGCTCGGACTTCAAACTCTCGCCGATGCTCGTTGCCCATCGGATCACACCGTTCAGCAGGAGCCGACGACATGACCATCTTTCATCGCGCCCTGGCCGGCCTCGCGCTCGACAAGCTGCCCCTGAGCCTCTGGGTGCAGTCGCTGTCGGCCCGGCTGTTCGGGCTTTGACTCGCTAGCCCTGCTGGTGCCTCAGGCGGCCATCGTCGCCTCAGACGCCTACGTGGCCGGGCTTGGGGCTTCTCCGGCCGAGAGAGCTCGGTCGCGGCCTCCTGGATCGCCGGGAGGTGCGCTCCGGGCATCTGCGCTGGGTGATCGTGGACGTGGGCCGGGCTCAGCCCGGCGCGGCGACACCCGCCAGGGCAGCCGCGCGGCGATGGCGGTCGTCGCCAAGGCCTGCCGGCCCACGACCTTCGCCACCTCGGGCGGCACCAAGGCGACCATGTACGACTGCGTTGGCAGGGCGGCCGCGTTGGCAGGGCGGCCGCGATAGTCAGCGCGGCCGATGAGTCGCGATGAGCCAGTAGCGCGCTCCGTAGGCATGGGCCTCTGTCAATGGCCATCAGGGCTCCTTCACCGAACAACTCGCCGAAGCCGGGAGACGTGATGCATCTGGGTTGCGCATATCGGAACCAGGATGCATCACGTCTAGCGAGGCGCGACTGGACGGCGTCTCGGCCGTTATCACGGTCCTATAACCCTGGGGGTTTCGCGACAGACTCTCTGACCCGCTTATTGACTGCCGCAGCGGCCCCGGGCACCCGGGGCGGCACCCCACCGGCCCCGGCGGGCCGGGCACCCGGGGCGGCACCCCACCGACCCCGGCGGGCCGGGCACCGGGGCGGCACCGCAGCGGGCCGGGCGGTCCAAGCGGCCCCGGCGCGCTAGCGCTACAGGCCGGGCGGGTGGCGCACGACGAACCCGGAGAACTCGCCCCCGCCCTGTGCCCACCGCGTCCCGCTGGAGGCCAGCGCGACGGTGTCAAAGCGCCACCCCCCGACCTCCATCCAGGCGTGCCCGGCATTCGCGTAGATGGTGATCCAGCGTCCGGGTCCCGGTGCGCCCCAACTCTCGAAGTTGCCCGAGACCATCGGCGAGCTGACCAGCCCGGCCGCGGCCAGCGCATAGCTGATCGAGCCCGAGCAGTCGTAGCCATCGGCGTGGAAGGACGCGTGGCCGCCGCCGTAGACGTAGGGCAGCGTGGCAATCGCGTTGGCGGCCGCGATCACCTGGGCGATCGCGGCCGGCGCGCTCGCCGGCGCCTGGACCATGCCGCCGGTGTTGACGGTGATCCCGCCGACCGCGGCATTCCCCGTCTCGGCCGCCCGCGCGGCCTGCTCGGCGGCCCGCTTCTCGAGCGCCTGCAGGCGCCCGCTGAGGACCTCATAGCGAGCACTGACCCGCGAGCGGGCGCCGAGCTCGATCAGCTGCCGGTGCAGCAGCGCCGATTGCAGCGCCGCGGCTTGGTTGCGCTGGGTGAGCACCTCGCTGGCGAGCCGGCGATCTCGCGCCTCCAGCCCTTCCAGCGCGGTGGCCTGACGTGAGACGGCACTTCGCGCGGCCCGCGTCAGGCCGACGATCCGCGTGTCCTGGTGGGCGATCCGGGCCATGAAGCTCATCCGGTTGAGCAGCTCTCCGAAGCCGCGGGAGTCGAGGATCACGGTCATCAGGTCAGGCTGGCCGCCCTCGTAGCTCGCCACCAGATTCGAGGCCAGCGAGATCGACGCGAGGCGCAGCCGGTTCTCGAGGTCGACGAGTCGATTGCGCGCCCGCAGCAGCGACGTCTGGACCGTGCGCAGCTGGACGATGCGTGCGTCCAGGTGGGTCTGGATCTGGGCCAGCCGGTCCTGGGCGGCGTGCAGGCCGCCGGTGGTCGCGTCGATCTGGCTGGAATCGGCGGCGATCTGTGACCGCAGGTCTGCCGCCGCGGAGCGCGTGGAGGAGATCGAGCTCTGCAGGTCAGCCGAGCTCGAGGCGGTGAGGCTGCTCGCGAGCAGGGCCAGAACCCCGACCAGGCAGGCCAACGAGCGCAGGAGGATGGGCGGGAATCGGTCAGAGCAGGGCATGGGCAGCGGACCTCGCTCGTGGGTGCTGCAGCCCCGAGCGACGGGTCCATGAACGCCAGGCGGAGGCCGGGCGAAGGTCTGAGAAGCTCTCTTGCCGAGCGTCGGCGAGACAGCGAGAGCGCACCCTAACACGACCCGTCGGGCCGACCGAGGAACATCCTGGATGTGCAAGAAATCCTGCAAAACTAAGGTTTAGCGGGTCACCGTGGATCGGGTCCGCGCAGGTCACTGGATGCGGTCTCGAGCTTCGCTTGCCATACTCGGGCGATGCTCAGACCACGCCAAGCCCTGACCTGCCTGCTCCTGCTGGCGATGTTCGCGCTTGCCCTCCCCATGGCGGCGGCCGCCGATTGTGGTGGATCGGCTAGCGGCTGCCAGTACACCGACCCCCTGGCTCACACAAAGCCTCCCGGGTCAACGACGCCGTCACCGGCCCCGACGCCCAGCACGTCTGCGGCGCCGACACCGTCCCCGCCGACCCCGACCCCGTCCACCGCTCCCTCCACAACGAGCCCGACTCCCGCCCCGCCCACGACCACGAGCACCGCACCTACGGCTACGACGGCCTCGAGCCCGAGTACCACGAGCTCTGCCAGCGCGTCCGGGCAGCTGCCCCGCACGGGCTACGACGGCCGGCTCGCCGCCGGTCTCGGCCTCGTCCTCGTGCTGGGAGGAGCCGGTCTGCGTCGCCGCACCCGACGCGCCTGATCGTTTGAGCGACACAGGTCGATGAGCTGCATCGACTCCAAGCCGGGTGCTTCCCGGCGAGGGGTCACAACAGCGAACCGTCGGGCACATTGGCCGACGCTGCTTGCGCTGACGGTCGTGGTCGTCGCGGTGACCGCTGGTCCTGCCCTTGCCCGGCCGAGAACCCACGCCGGCGTCCCGGCCGCCGCTGCTGTTCCGGCGGGCTTTGTCGGCGTCGACGTCGACGGCCCCTTGTTCGCGGCCAATACGCCGCTGAACTTCACCGCGCAGGTCAGGGCGATGGTGGCCAACGGCGTCCAGAGCATCAGGGTGGCGTTCAACTGGGCCGCCGCCCAGCCCTACCAGAACGCGGGCGAGGTTCCGGCCACCGACCCGACCAAGTACACCGACGTCGACGGTCATCCGACTGACTTCTCCGCCACTGATCAGGTCGTGCTGACGGCCGCCCGGTTCGGCGTCACCGTGCTGCCGACGATCCTCTACGCACCGCAGTGGGACGCCCAGCACAACCCCGGCGGCGTCGACATCCCCAAGCGCACCGCTCCATACGCCGCGTACGCCGCGGCACTGGTCAGCCGCTACGGGCCGGGGGGCATCTTCTGGAGCGAGCATCCCGGGCTTCGCCAGGTTCCGATCACCATGTGGCAGATCTGGAACGAGCCGAACATCTCCTACTATTGGCCGCAGCCGTTCGCCAACGGCTACGTCTCGCTTCTGCGCGCTGCTCACGGCGCGATCAAGCGCGCTGACCCCAAGGCGCGGGTGGTGCTGGCGGCACTGACCAACTTCGCCTGGACGTCGATCGGCCAGATCTACGGGCTGCCCAACACGCGCAACCTGTTCGACGTCGTCTCGGTTAACGCCTTCAGCGCATCGCCGGCCAATGTGATCCTCTACATGCACTTCATGCGCAACGCGATGAGCCATTTCCAGGACGGCAAGAAGCCGCTGCTGGCCACCGAGCTCAGCTGGCCCTCGGCCCAGGGCCAGGGATTCATGCAGTTCGACTTCAACACCACCGTGACCGGGCAGGCCCAGAAGATCTCTCAGCTGCTGGCGATGATCGGGCAGCAGCGCAGCCGGCTCAATCTGATCGGCTTCTACTACTACACGTGGATCGGCGATGAGGACCAACCCCACGATTACGTGTTTCAGTTCTCGGGTCTGCTTCGCTTCCAGAACAACACGGTCACGGCGAAGCTGGCGTTGGCGGCGTTTCGCACCGGAGCGCTGGGGCTCGAGCAGTGCCGGCAGAAGGGCGCCCTCGCCACCAGCTGCCTCAAGCCGACCTTCCCGCCGGTTCACAAGCCGCGCCACTAGGCCACAGCTCTAGCCGCAGAGCGAAAGCGTGGGAGTCGGCGCGTGCGCGGCCTGCAGGCCGCGGGTGAACGCCGCCGCGGCGGGTGTGGGGACAGCCCCGGGGCCGACGAGCCCATACCACTGCTGGCTGTCGGCGGGATTCTCCTGCGGCGAGTACCACGTGTAGAGCAGCGCCGAGGCCAGCCCGCAATTCAGATGGCCGAGCGCGGTGAGGGTCTGCTGGATGTAGGTCATCCGGCGCGGCGGCGCAGCGTAGTCCAGCGCGCCGGGCGGGCTGGTCGTCCACCCGAATTCGGTCACGTACATCGGCACCGAGGACAAGCCCTGATCCACGAGCATCGCCCGGTCGGCCCGGGTCTTGGCCAGCACCACCTCAGGGGACCCATATGGGTGGATCCCGACCCCGTCGACGTGGCCGCTCAGCTGGGGCCGTGCGCGGAGCATCGCCGGCACAAACGCGGTCGGATTGGTCAGGCCGCCGACGATCACGCGCGCGGCCGGGTCGGCGAGGTCGATTGCTCGGCGGGCGGCCAGATACAGATCCGCGTACCGGGCCGGGTCAGGTGTCGGCGTCCAGAACTCGCCGTTGTCGGGCTCGTTCCAGATCTCATATGCCCCGACGGGCTCGGGCGCCAGCTCCGGATGATTGCGCCAGAAGCTGCCTCCCGATCCGTAACGCGCAGCAAACGCGGCGGCGTAGGCGGCGTAGGCGTCGGCCGAGCTCGGCGGCGAGTGATCCTGACCGGTGATCGATTGCGCCCACGGCGCCGAGTAGTCGAGGATCGGCAGCCAGCGCAGCCCGGCGGTGGCCAGCGCGGCGATGATCTTGTCGTCAAACGCCCAGTCATAGCTGTGCACGCCGTTGACCGGCGCCGCCGGCTCGCTGGCCTCCCAGAACGCGTCGCTGCGGGCCGTTGTCACCCCGCTGGCGCGCAGCGCGCGCAGCTGGGCGGCGATCTGATCGGGGGTGTGATCCCCGCTGTTGAACAGCAGGTTGACGCTGGCCCCGAACTGCTCGGTCCTCGGGGCCGGCCGAGCCGGGAGGAGGGGGCCCGGGGCCGCCGAGCTCGTTGTCGTTGAGCTCGGCGTCGCGACGGTTGAGGTCGGAGCCGAGCTCGCTCGAGGGGTCGGAGCGTGCGGCGAGGAGCCGGTCAGCCCGGCCACCACGAGCGCGACGGGCACGGCGATCGCCAGCGCCCCGAGGACGGCCCGGCGGCGGCGCCGCGGGCTCATCGCGTGCGGCGGGGTGCGCCAGGGACCGGCGTACCGGTGCGCATCGCCATCAGGGCGGCGAGCTGGCGGCGCTCCCGAGTCGCGGGACGGCGGAGGGCTCGCTTCAGCGTCAGCCGGGTGGCGAATGTGACCGCCTGCGCCGCGTCGTCGAGGGCGGCGTGGCGCCGGCCCAGCCGCCGGGCCACGACATCGTGACGGGCCAGCGCGTGGCGCTCGAACGGCTCTCCGCCGAAAGCTCGGCGAGACGAATGAGCGCGATGGTGAAGCACGCGCGCGGTGGGCCAGAACCAGGTCGCGATGCCTTGCTGGCCGGCCCGCAGGCCGAGCTCGAGATCCTCACCGTACATGAAGATCGTCTCGTCGAACGGCCCCAGGCGACGCAGCGTCGCGGTCCGGGCCACCAGCGCGCATCCCACCGCCCAACCGACTCGTCGCGGCACCGCGGCCCGCTGCGGCGCCAGCGCCACCCCTCCCGCGCCGGCCGGCAGACAGGCGGGCGGCACCAAGGCCCGGATCAGGTCCGCGGCCGAGCACGGGGCTGGATGTACCGTGTCCTGAAGCGCGCCATCCGGGGAGAGCACCAGTGGAGCGAGCAACCGCTCGGCTCGGTCGGGGCGCAGCGCCTCGGCGGCGATCGTCAGCAGCGAGTCGTCGAGCAACTCGACATCGGGGTTCACCAGGATCGTCACTGGGGTGCTCACCTCGGCCACCGCTCGGTTGCAGGCGCGGCCGAAGCCGATGTTCTCGCCCAGGTCGATCGCCTTGACCGATGTCCGAGCGCGGGCGGCGTCGAGGCTCGAGTCCTGCGAGTCACAGTCGACGACCAGCATCTGAGCCCCCGGTAGGTGGTGCTCGGCCGAATCCAGCAGCGCCTCGAGCTCGCGCTCGGAGTTGTGCGTGACGGTCACGAGCGTGAGCTGATCGGGGCCGAGGCGAGTAACCTGCCGCGCTCCGGATCGGCTTGGGATCTCGAGCGCTTCCGCCACCCTCTGGGAGGGATCGATCACCCTGGCGCAGGTTATCTACCCTCCGGCCTTCCGGTGTCACCGATAATCCCGTACGGTGCCGTCGCTTCCAATCGATCCGTAGACTGCCAGCGTGCCAAGTCCGCCCGAACGCCCGCTACCGGGAGGAAATGTCGCGCTCGTGCACGACTTCCTGCTGGACGTCCGCGGGGCCGAGCGCGTGTTCATGCAGCTGTGCGAGATGTGGCCACACGCGCCTATCTACACGGCCGTCTATGACGAGGAGGGCACCGAGGGCCGGTTCGCCCAGCGCGACGTCCACACGTCGTTCGTCCAGCGGCTGCGTCCTTCCGCACGCACCTTCCGGACGTTGCTGCCCTTGTACCCGGCGGCGGTCGAGTCGTTTGACCTGTCTGTCTACGACCTCGTCGTGTCCAGCTCCTCCGCTTGGGCGCACGCCGTCCTCTGCGACGAGCGCACGGTGCACGTCAGCTATTGCCACAACCCGTTTCGGTATGCCTGGAACGACCGCGACGGCACCCTGGCTCGACAGCGAGATCCGGTGACCCGCGCCGCTCTACGCGCGCTGTTCCGCCGCTGGCGACAGTGGGACTGGATCGCCGCTCAGCGAACCAATCGCTACGTGGCGAACTCGCGCACGACCCAGGCGCGGATCCAGACCTACTTCGGTCGCGACTCGACTGTCGTCTATCCGCCGGTGGCCACCGATCGCTTCTCGCCCGGGCCGGTGGGAGACCATTATGTGGTCGTCTCGGAGCTGATGCCCCACAAGCAGATCGACATCGCCGTCGAGGCGTTCAAATCCCTTGGGCGTCCGCTGATCATCATCGGCGACGGACCGGATGCCCGGCGACTCAAACGGCTGGCCGGGCCCCAGACCCAGTTCGCCGGTCGCGTGTCGGATCAGACCGTGGCCGAGATCCTCGCGGGAGCCCGTGCCCTGATCGTGACCTCCACCGAGGAGTTCGGGATCGCCGCCGTCGAAAGCCAGGCCGCCGGCCGTCCGGTGATCGGCCGGCGCGCGGGAGGGGTCCTGGAGACGATCACCGATGGCGTCACCGGCTGCTTCTGGTCCGACGGGGCGGCCGAGCTGGCCGCGGCCGTGTCCGCGTTCGACGATCGCGCCGTCGATCCCCAGGCCTGCGTGGAGAACGCCGCCCGGTTCGATATCCGGAGCTTTCGCCGCGGGATGTTCTCCGAGGTGCAGGCGGCCCGCAGCGCCGACTCCCCCGTGGGTCGAACCGCTCGCCATCCGTTGCCCGGGACACGGCTGCTGCGGCGCACGGTGCGCGAACCCAACCGGTAGGTTGGCGAACTGCAGACCTGCCGTGGCGATGTCACCACGCGGCGTTGTCGGAGTTAGCCTGGCAGTCACGCTGGCCACTGAGCGTGACGGAGTAGGCGCTGCAGGTCTCTCAGGCGGCGGCCTCTGGCACACTGGACCGCTTGCGCGGAGTTGCCCGGAGCTTCTACGTTCGCCTGGGCCTGATCGCGCTGATCGCGCTGGCGCTACGGGCCGTGTACGTGATCGCCCTGGCGCCGACCCCGGCTCAGTTGCCCGACGACACGTTCTGGTACGCGTTCGTGAGTCAGGAGATCGTGCTGGGACACGGCTTCGTGATCGGGCACGGTGCCCTGTTCAGTCCAGGCTTTCGCCTCGAGCCGACCGCTCTGCACCCGCCGCTGTACCCGCTCGCTCTGGCCGGGCTGCGCGGGCTTGGCGTAACCAGCATCCGTCACCTGTTGTTCTTTGGCGCCGTGACGGGAACGGCGACGGTGATCGGCCTCGGGCTCCTCGGCCGGGCGCTGGCCAGGCCGAGGGTGGGACTCGCGGCAGCGACGATCGCCGCGGTCTACCCGCTGCTGATCGTAACCGACGGGGCGCTGCTCAGCGAGACGCTGTATGGGTCGGCGTTGATCTTGGTGCTCGCCGCGGCACTCGCGCTGGCCCGTCGTCCGGCCGTGCGGCGCGCCGCTTTTCTGGGGGCGGCGGTGGGGCTCGCGGCGCTGGTCCGCTCCGAGGCGCTCGCCCTGGTCGTCCTCCTGGGATTCCCCCTCGCCTGGCGCGGCCCCGCCGGAAGGGCGCGCGCGCTCCGGCTCGCTGCCTCGGTGGTGTGCGCCGTGATCGTGATCGCGCCGTGGGTCATCCGCAACGAGAACACGCTCGGGACCCTGACGCTCTCGACCAACGACGGCGTCACCCTGGCGGTAACCAACTGCGCTGCGACCTACAGCGGGTCCAGCCTCGGCTACCTCGACGGTTACTGCGTGCCGCAGCTAACCGGCCCTGAAGCGCAACAGAGCGCCACTTTGGCGCGACAAGGGCTGCACTACGCTGTTCACCACATCGGGCGACTGCCGATCGTCGTGCTGGCCCGGCTGGCCAGCACCTGGGGGCTCTTTCATCCCTTCCGTGCGAGCGTCGACGAAGGACGCACCGCCTCAGTCTCGAACATCGGAGTCGTCTTCTACTACCCGCTGGCCCTGCTGGCCATCGGCGGAGCGTGGAAACTCCGGCGCCGGCGCGCCGAGCTGTGGGTGCTACTCGCCCCCTTTCTGCTCACCAGCCTCGTCGCCGCCGCCACCTACGGTTCCCTGCGGCTGCGCTACCTGGGCGAGCTTCCGCTGGTATTGCTGGCCGCCGTGGGCGTTGGGGCGCTGTGGGAGCGCCTGGTGATGCGACGAGTCCCTGGGCCGGCGGGTGTAGCCACGACGGCTTGAGGTCTCAGCACCGCCCCGTCCCCTTGAGGGCCGCCTTCGGCCTCTCCCGCCGGCAGTCAAGTCGCACTCCGAGACCATAGACTGCGGTCGGTGCCTCCGTCCGAGACCCCGCGTGCCGCCGCGACGCCTCGTGGTGCAGAGCCTGCCGGATCTTCTGCGTCACATCTGACACAAACTCCCGGTGCTCACCCGCATGCGGCTGCGGAGCGAACCCCACCGCCCAGCCCACCGGATGAGGGGAGGCAGACGCGCGAAGCGGGGCCGGTCCGCTCGGTCGCTCTCACCGGGGGACGTGCCGCTTTGCTAGCCGGACCTACCGTGCTCGCTTTCTTCACGGGCGGATATTTCGACCTGCCGCGGGTGTGGGCCGGTCTCGTTGCCTGGCTGGTCGTCGTCGTGGCGATGGTTGCCTGCCCGCGACCGTTGCCGCGAACCGGGCCGGCGGGGTTGGCCGTAGGCGGACTTGCCCTGCTTGCGGGGTGGACTCTGATCTCGTTCACGTGGGCACCGATCGCGGGTGACGCCTTCGACGCCGGACAGCGCCTGGTGCTGTACGTCGGGACGCTGCTGGCCGCCGTCGCGGTGCTGCGCACCCGTGTCGTCCAGCGAGCGGTCGAGCCGGTGCTGGCCGCCGGGATGCTGATCGTGATCGGCTACGGGCTGTCCGAGCGCCTGCTGCCAGGGCTCCTGCACTTTTCACGCTCGGCCTTCTCCGGGGGGCGCCTCGAGCAGCCACTTACGTACTGGAACGCGATGGGGGAGCTGGCGGCGCTGGGCATCGTGCTCGCGGTTCGGGTCGCCGGGGACGCGACCCGGGGTGCACGGCTGCGCGTAGCGGCTTGTGCGGCTACGGTTCCCCTCGGGCTGGGGCTGTACGTGACGTTCTCCCGGGGCGCGCTGTTCGCTTGCGCGGCCGGCCTCGTGACCCTCATCGTGGCCGCTCCGAGCCGGGCTCAGCTGCGGGCTCTGCTGCTGTCGGTCCTCGCCGGGGCTCTGGCGGCGGTGTGCGCGGCGCCGTTTGGCGGCGTTACCTCTCTGGCGGGATCGCAGGCGACTCGGGAGCGCCAAGGTGTCATCGTGTTGATCGCGCTCGCGGTCGTCCTCGTGGGCACCGCGGTGGTGGCGCGACGATTGATCCGCCGCGAGACGGGAGGCGATCTCCGCCTGCCCCGCAGAGCGCCGGTGATTGCGGTCACTCTGGTGTGCGCGGGCTTCGCGCTGGCGGTGGTGGCCGGAGCCAAGGAAGCCTCGACGCAACCCCTGGCCTCGGGAGCATCACGTCTCACGACACTTCAGAGTGACCGTTACGACTACTGGCGCGTGGCCTTCCGCGCGTTCGCGCAGGAGCCCATTCGTGGCGTAGGAGCTGGGGGCTGGTCGGTCTACTGGCTGCGCTGGCGACCGTTCGACGTGGGTGCGCACGATGCCCATTCGCTTCCGATCCAGACGCTGGCTGAGCTCGGGGTGGTCGGGTTGGCGCTGCTCGCGGTCTTTCTGGCCGGGGTGGCACTGGCAGCCAGGCGGGCGCAGCGTGTCGCACCCGTGTTGGCGGCTGGACCGATGGCCGGATTCGTGGCGTACGTGGCCCACGCACCGCTGGACTGGGACTGGGAGATGCCGGCCGTGACGCTGATCGCCCTCATCTTGGCGGGCTTGCTGCTGGCGCTGGCCGGGGCCGCGCGTCCCCCAGACAACGTGGACCCAGGCGTTCATCGGAGTTATGAGGGCCTGGCGACCTGATGCCGGGAGAGGGCGGAGCAACAGACCTTGCCGCTCGGCGCCGCCCGTGGCTGCGCTTCGGGCGTCTGGTCGTCCTGCTCATAGCCGTAGTCGCGTGCGGGTGGTACATCCTCGAGATTCGAGAGTTCAAGGCGCTGAACCGCATCGAGGCGTTTGTCCAGCAGCACACGAAGATCACCCGGGCGCAAGCCAACGCCGCGGATGCGACGCTGGACGACGCTCAGTTCCTGAATCCCAACCAGGCCGTGCCCTCCACCCGCGCGGTCGTGGCGACGAAAGTAGGTGATCGCCGCCGCGCCGTGGCGATCGCGGAGGCAGTCGCCCGTCGAGAGCCCCTGAATTTCGGCTCATGGGAGTTCGTGGCGTACCTATTCCAGGACACCGGTTCACCGACACTGCGTCTGGCGGAGGCGCGGATTCGTATGCTCGTGCCGCCGGTTGCACCGCCCCCATGAACCATCACGGGGCAGCGCGGCAGGGTCGGCGGCCGTTCGAGGCCCATACACTGTGACAATGCAGCCTAATCGGTCCTCGCTGTCCGTGATCGTCCCCGTGTTCAACGAGGAGGCTGAGATCCCCACGATCCTACCGGCGATCCGCCAGGCCCTCGAGGATCGCGGCGGTGAATGGGAGATCATCGTGGTCGACAACGCGAGCACGGATGCGACAGTGCAGTGCATGCAGGTGCACTTGGAGGACCCGCGGATCGGGCTGCTGCGCAACGAGGTCAATCGCGGCAAGGGCTACTCGGTTCGCCGGGGGATGCTCAAAGCCCGGGGCGAGCTGCGGCTGATGTGTGACGCCGACTGTGCCGCCTCGCTCGCTTCGCTGCCGGCGATGGAGGGCGCCGCTGTCAACGCCGACGTCGTGGCCGGCGTCCGCAATGCTCCCGACTCTCGCGTCGTGCGCCACCAGCCGCTTTATCGCCGCACGGTCAGCCTCGGCTTCATCCTCCTGTGCCGCACGGTCATGTCCGAACCGCTGCGGGACGTGTTCTGCGGCTTCAAGCTGTTTCGCGCCGCCGCCGCACAGGAGGTCTTCACGCGCTCGCGAATCGACGGCTGGGTTTTCGACGCCGAAGCCCTCGCGCTCGCTCGAGCCCTCGGATTTGAGGTTCGCGCCTGTGGCATAGCCTGGCTCAACCGTCCCGCTTCGCGCCTCTCCATCCCGCGCGTGGTCGTGCCGGCCGTCCGAGAGCTGATCAGGGCCCGCGTCTATGTGCGCCGCGAAGTGCGACCCGCGCAGGGAACCGCCGCCGTCGGGTCGCCCGAGGCGGCGGCTAAATCCGAGCAAGCAAATTAGCCCGGGCGCGGTCCCTGGGGTCGGTGATGCCTCTGTGTGCGGCCGTCAGGTAGCTTTCCCGGTCCTGTGAGCATGGATGAACAAGTACAGGTAGTTGCCGATCCTTCCTTGCCGCCTGCCGGGGAGCTACGCGGGGCGCAGGCCGGCTCGGCGGACGGCAACCGGCCGCTGAAGATACTCGTCCTGGCCGACCGTGATTGGACCCATCCCCAAGGTGGCGGCACGGGTGCCAACCTCTACTCAAACGTCAGTCGATGGGCCCAGCTGGGCCATGAGGTCACCGTGATCGCGGGGGCGTACCCCGGCTGCACACCCGTGCGCAGAGTGATGCCAAACCTGGTCGTTCACTACATGGGCGGTCGGGCCACCGTGTTCCCGCGCGGCATCTGGGCCGTCCTAAGGGGCCTCGGAAGAGATGCCGACGTCGTCTTCGAGGTCATCAACGGGATCACCTTTTTGACTCCCCTCTGGCTGCGCAAGCCACGGGTCGCATTGGTGAACCACCCCCACCGCGACTTGTACGTCGGCGAATTCGGTCGCCGCCTGGGCCGAGTGCTGGCAGCCGCCTTGGAGGAACTGCCGCTGCGCTTCCTGTATCGCCGCGTGCCGTTTCTCACCATCTCGCGCTCAGCCCAAGGGGAGCTGGTGACCCTCGATGGCATTCCAGCCGAGAACATCACGGTCGCTTACTGTGGAGTCGGCCCCGGCCCATTCGGTCCGGGCGAACGCTCTCCTGACCCGCGGCTGGTGTACGTCGGCCGCCTCAAGGCCTACAAGCGCATCGAGGTGCTGCTTGACATGCTCAAGGAGCTGCCTGAGGTGACGCTTGATATCGCCGGCCACGGCGACCATGGAGAGACGCTCGATGACGAGATCTCGCGGCGCGGACTGGGCTCGCGGGTGCGGGTCCACGGGCATGTAGACGAGCAGTTCAAGGCCGATCTGTATCGACGGGCATGGCTTCACGTCACCGCTTCGGCCTCAGAGGGCTGGTCGTTGACGGTGATGGAGGCGGCGCTGTGCGGCACCCCGAGCGCCGCGCTGGCGGTTGGCGGTTTGCGCGAATCGATCGTCAACGGTGAGACCGGCGTACTGGCCGTTGACGAGGCTGATCTCGTCCGTCGCGTCAAGGGCCTGCTCCAAGACGCTGAGTTGCGGGAGCGGCTGGGTGCCGCGGCCCGCGAACGTGCCCTCACCTTTACCTGGGAGCGCACCGCCGAGGTCACTTTGGCCGTGGTACAGAAACAGGCCGCGGCGGAAGGCGCGCGTCTAGCCCCGGGCGTGCAGTAATGACCGCGCCCCCGACGTGCGGGGGCGCGGAAACGTCCGACTGAGCAGTGATTCTTGGGCTTGTCAGGAGTCGAAGATCGAGCTTGGAGGTTCACCTCCAAGGTGATGCGTGATGGACGCCCGGTGACCGTAGAAGTCAGCGCGGACGGAGCCGGGCTGGTGTCGCACGCGGGCACCGCGTTGTTGGCGCAGGTCGCTGACAAGGTCGGGCTGACCGGATCGTTGTCGTTGCGGCTGGCGGGGATCAAGCAGCGGCGTCGTGGCCGTGATCCCGGCCGGGTGATCCGCGATCTGGCGGTGATGCTCGCCGATGGCGGCGAGTGCGTGTCTGACCTCGGCGCCGTTCGTGACCAGGAGGCGTTGTTCGGTCCGGTGGCGTCGGATTCCACAGCGTTTCGGGTGATTGACAGGGTCGCCTCGACGCCGGGATTGTTGGACGCGGTTCGCGCGGCTCACGCCCGGGCGCGCGAGCGGTTCTGGAAGCTTGGCGGCGCGCCGAAGCGGTGCCGGATCGACGTCGACGCGACGTTGATCACGGCGCATTCAGAGAAAGAGAAGGCGGCCGGGAACTACAAGGGCGGCTACGGCTTTCATCCGTTGCAGGCGTATTTGGATGAGACCCGCGAGGCACTCGGCGGGCTGCTCAGGCCCGGCAACGCGGGCGCTAACACCGCCGAGGATCACAAGGCAGTGATCGATCGGGCGCCGGCGCAGATCCCCGCCGAGTACGTGGAGAGTCTTGAGATTCTGGTGCGCGCGGATTCGGCCGGCGCGACGCACGGGCTGATCGACTACTGCCGCGAGGCCGACCTGCGGTTCTCGGTCGGCTATGACCTGACCGAGCAGGTCCGGGCCGCGATCCTCGAAATCCCCGAGGATGCTTGGGTTCCGGCGCTTGACCAGGACGGGTCGGCGCGCGAGAACGGCGAGGTCTGTGAGATCACTGACCGTGTCGACTTGTCCTCCTGGCCGGAGGGGACCCGGCTGATCGTGCGGCGCGAGCGTCCGCACCCGGGCGCGCAGCTGTCGGTCACCGACCGTGACGGCTACCGCTTCCAGGCGATCCTGACCGACCAGCCCGACCCCGAGATCGCGATCGTAGAGTGCCGTCATCGCCAGCACGCGCACGTCGAGGACCGCATCCGCGACGACAAGGACACCGGCCTGGCCAAGTTCCCGTTCAAGGACTTCGGCTGAACGAGGTGTGGTTAGAGATCGTCGCGCTCGCGCACGACGTGATCATCTGGACCCAAGCGCTCTGCCTCGGCGGTGAACTCGCCAAAGCCGAGCCCAAACGCCTGCGCTACCGCCTGCTGCACGTCGCCGGACGGCTCGCGTTCTCCGCACGCCGCGCAAAGCTGCACCTCCAGAACACCTGGCCCTGGGCCGCCGATCTGCTCGCCGCGTTTCAACGCCTAAAAACGCTCGCCCCCACCACCGCCTGACCCGGCCCGGCGGGCCGCCAAACCCCAGCCCGCCACGACGGTCCGCAAGGACCCGACCGCCGCTGCCCGCAACAACACGACGCGGCGCCCGCGGGCGCTGATCGACGCCAACCAGCCTCCCTGACCCGGCCCAGCCGCCCCCGTCACCTTCCGAGTCACGCTCCCGCCGGGCTCCTCGGTCACTTCCGACCGCCTACTGCACGATTCGGGCTAGGGTAAGTCACCCGCCGCATCATGTGAGTGGGGGGTGCCGACGGCCAGGTCACGGACAGGATCCAGCCCTGCCCCATCTTCGGGGGCAGACGGTTGACCGAGGATAGTCCGGGGCTGAGCCAGGGGAGCCTTTTTCGCCGGCCAGCGGCGCCCCAGCCTGGGAAAACGAAGCACCGGAACTAGCCAGAGCGCCTCGATCGCGATCGACAGCGAGATTTTACTCTCCCCGACCGTGCGGTCGTGGAAGACGATCGGTACCTCGGTCACCATGAATCCGGCCCGCAGGGCACGGAAGGTCAGCTCGATGTTGAAGACGTAGCCCTGGGATCGGAGGGTATTCAGCTCGACGCGCTCGAGGACCTCACGTCGGATACATCGGAAGCCGCCCGTGAGGTCCTTTACACCAACACCGAGAATCGAGCGGGCATAGAGCGATCCCGCCCGGCTGAGCAGCCGGCGCAGGGGGGGCCATTCCTCCACGCGTCCCCCGCCGGCATATCGCGAGCCCAGCACCAGATCGTTGTGCTCGGCAGCGGCGAGAAGCGCCGGCAGGTGGGCTGGGTCATGCGAGTAATCGGCATCCATCACGATCACCACGGCCGCCCCCTGCTCGAGCGCGCGTTCAAAGCCGGCGAGGTAGGCCCGGCCCAGTCCCTGCTTGCCCTCACGATGCAGCACCTCGACTGGGGGAAGCTCGGCCGCGAGGACGTCGGCGAGCCGACCCGTTCCGTCGGGAGAGGCATCATCGACGATCAGCAGCCGGTGATCATCCGGCACCACTCGCTCGAGCTGCTCTAGGGACGCGCGGACGATCCGCTCGAGGTTGCCGACCTCGTTGAACGTGGGGATCGTGAGCCAAACCCGTGCCGGCATTGCCCGGAACCCTACGCAGCGAGGCGCTGCGATGCCGCACAAGTCCGTCGGGGTCCGCATCGCCTCACCCGATCACTTACGCTCCCGGGGGATGACGGCAACTATGTCGACGGCCGGTTTGTCTGGCTCGGTGCCACGATCCGACGGCGAGACGGTGTCTCCCGCGCTGGTGCCGCCGCCAGGAAATCCGCGCTTCCGGCTCATGGATGCGTTGCGAGCGATTGCTGCGCTCTCCGTGCTCATATACCACGTCGGCTTTTTTGGTCATTTTCAGCAGGCGCATTCCTACGGCTTCGTCTTGTCCAGCCTCGGGTTCGGCGTGGCCATCTTCTTCGTGCTCTCAGGATTCCTGCTCTACCGGCCGTTCTTCAATGCGGAGATGACCGGCGCACCACGTCCCCGTCTGCGGGATTTCGCTCGGCGGCGCGTGTTGCGCGTCGTCCCGGCGTATTGGCTAGCTCTAACCGTACTGGCGACCTTTCCTGGATTGGCCGGAGTGTTCACTGATCACTGGTGGCGTTACTACGGCTTTCTGCAGGGGTACGCGTCTCAGACTCTGGTCCGGGCCTCGGGAATTCCCGTGGCGTGGTCGCTGGGCATCGAGGTGTCGTTCTACGTAGCGTTGCCGTTCTACGCCGCAGCGACGCTGTGGCTGAGTCGCAGCATGAGTCCGGCGCGGAAGGTCAGCTTCCAGCTCCTGTCGCTCACCGTTCTCGGCGGCCTCTCGTTGCTCGGAGGATGGGTGCGCCTGGGGACGGCCACCCCTCCGCTGCTGTTGACGTTCTTCGACTGGTTCGCGCTGGGGATGGCACTCGCGGTGATCAGTGTGGCATTGCAGGGTCGACAAACCCAGCCACGGGTGGTCGAGTTCACGATTCGACATCCGGCGGCCTGCTGGGGGGCGGCACTGGGCCTCTACGGGGTTCTGAGCCTTGTCGTGTCCAGCGCGCCGCAGAACTACCTCTACTCACACGCGCAGGCCGCCGAGGATCACGTACTACGTGGCTTGATCGCGCTTTTGATCGTGCTGCCCGCCGTGTTCGGAGACTGGGCGGGAGGAGCGCCTCGACGGCTGATGTCCAGCGGCTGGATGCGCTGGCTGGGCCAGATCTCCTACGGAATCTTTCTCTGGCACTTGCCACTCCTGATCTGGTTCTACGCGCACGGCGTGCACTCGATTCTCCTGCTGCTGGTTTGCACATTGGGAGCAACGGTTGCCTGTGCTTGCGCCAGCTATTACCTCGTGGAGCTGCCGCTCTTGCGCTTCAAGGACCGTAAGCCGCGTCTGCCTTCGGGCCCGGGCTCATTCAGCATGGTCCGCGCTCGGCGGGCGAAAGACTCGCCGGCGGTCAGAGCGGCCGAGCCGAGCACCGGATCCGGGGCAGTCTAAGCTCCCCGCCTGATGCGGCGATTTCGCAGGGAAGCGAGCTTCCCGGCGTCGCTGAGCGTGGGAGCCTTCGCGCTCGCGTTCGCGCAGCGGCCGGGGCTGGCGAGCGCTGACACCAAGATCAACCTGCACGTCGATCCGGGGCGGTTCCTGGCCGACGTGGCGTCGATGTGGACCTCCACCGGTCAGCTGGGCGATGTCCAGACCGGCCAGTACTCCGGCTACCTGTTCCCGATGGGGCCGTTCTTCGCCGCGGGTCACGGCGTCGGCTTGTCGGACTGGATCGTGCAGCGGCTGTGGCTGGGGTGTTTGCTGGCCCTGGCCGCCTGGGGGACGGTAAGGCTGCTCGACGCCCTGCTGGGACGACCTCGGGGCGTTGCCCATCTCGTCGCCGGCGCGGTGACGATCTTGAACCCCTTCGTGGTGACGTACACCAACCGAACCACCGTCACGCTGCTGGGCTACGTCGTCTTGCCCTGGCTGCTGCTCGCGGTTGACAATGGGTTGCGCGATGCCCGCGAGCATGCCGGCGTTGCCGTTTGGCGATGGCCGGCCGCCTTCGCGCTGCTGGTAACCGCCTCGGGCGGAGGGATCAACGGCGCGGTAACGGCGTGGATGCTGCTGGGGCCGGCGCTGCTGCTGCTCTACGAGCTGCTCTACACGCCCGTCCACCGGCGCGACGTGGGCGCGTTCCTGCTGCGGGCTGCTCCGCTCACCGTGCTCGCCTCGGTGTGGTGGCTCATTCCCACCTACGTGCAGTCCTCCTACGGGATCGACTTCCTGCACTTCACCGAGCAGCCGGGCACGGTTTGGGGCACGACCAGCGCCACCGAGAGCCTGCGCTTGATGAGCTTCTGGCTCTCCTACGTGGGCACGGGCTTCGCCGGCCACGCGATCCCGTACTTCGACGACTCCCGCACGCTGCTGTTCTCCATCCCGGTCGTTCTGGCCACGCTGCTGCTCCCGGCGACCGCGCTGGCCGGGTTCGTCTGGACCCGTCGCTGGCGCTATGGCCCGTTCTTCCTCGGCCTCGCCCTCGTCGCCGTGCTGATCATGATGGCCGGCTTTCCGGATGGCACTGCGCTGCGTCACGGTCTCTATTTCACCTACAACCGGGTTGCCGCGGTGCGTTTTCTGCGGGCTTCCTACAAGGCCGCGCCAGTGCTGGCGGTGGCGCTCGCCTGCCTCGCTGGCGCCGCTGCGGGGGAGGCCTGGCAGCGGCTGGCTGCCACTCGGAAGCCTGTCGCTTGGCGGGCGGGGGCCTCGCTGGCGTGTGCTGCGTTGCTGGCCCTGGCGGCCTGGCCCTTGGTCACCGGACGCGCGCAGGACGCGCAGGTCTCGTTCAAGCAGGTGCCGGCCGCCTGGCGTCACGCGGCGGCGGATCTCGACCGTCAGCTGCCGGCCGATTCACGGGCGATGGTCTTGCCCGGCGACCTGTTCTCGTTCTATGCCTGGGGTGGCACCGTTGACCCGATCCTGCCGGCGCTCAGCCGCCGTCCGGTCGCCGAGCGCTCGGAGGTTCCCTACGCAGACCTCCGGGCGACCGACCTGCTGTGGACGATCGATGCCCTCGTCCACCAGCAGCGCCTGCTGCCCGGCCAGCTCGAGCCGCTGCTGGGGCTGATCGGGGTACGCGAGGTGGTCACGGGAACCGACGATGATCTCGCGCGCAGCGATGCCCCCGCTCCGGCGGATGCGGCTGCCCAGCTGGCCTCACAGACCGGCTTCGCGCAGGCGGCTCGCTCCTACGGTCCCGCCACGAGCTTTGCGCCGAGTGGACTCGGACCGCCGGTCAGCCTGCCCCAGGTTCGCCGGTACGACCTGCCCCCAGGGCGCAGCCTGTTATCGATCGAGCCGCAGGCAGCACCGATCGTAATCGACGGATCCGCCGATGCGCTGGCCGAACTGGCTGCCTTTAGGGCGCTTCCGGGCCACCGCGCGCTGCTGTACTCGGGCGACCTCACCGCGGCAGCGCTGCGCGCCGCCCTGGCCGGCCATGGCCAGCTGGTGACCAGCGATTCAAACCGGCGCCGGGCGTTCGTGGCCGCGTCATTGACCCAGAACACCGGGCCGACGCTCACCCCGGCTCAGGATGTCAGCGCGGACGGGATCATCCTTGATCCCTTCGGGCGCGGACCGAATTTCGAGACCGTCGCCAGCTATACCGGCATCCGAGCGGTGCAGTCACCCGCCTCGCCCCAGACCCCGCAGTTTCCCGAGCATGCTCCGTTTGCGGCGATCGACGGCTCGCCGCAGACGGCCTGGCTCGCCGATCCGACGCTCGCTCCGGCCGAGCGCTGGCTCCAGGTCGACTTCGAGCGCCCGAGCGATGTGCCCTACGTCGACCTGCTGCCGTACGGCGACGCCGGCGGGAGCGTAAATCAGGTGCAGATCGCGGGTCGTACGTTCGCGGTGCATCCCGGCTGGAACCATCTGGAGTTGGGGTTACGGGCGGCCAGCGGCCTGCGCGTCACGCTCACCAAGGTCAGTCCTCCTCTACCGGGTGCCGCGGTCGGAGCGGGCGGCATCAGCGAGCTGCGCATGCCCGGCATACGAGCAAGCGAGGAGCTGCGATTGCCCGTCGACGGTGCCGCGGCACTCTCGGGCCGTGACCTGAACGGGATCACCGTGACCTACCTGTTTCAGCGCACCACCGGCGACAACCCCTTCCAGCGGGACCTGGCCGATGGTCCCTGGTCGGCGTTCGCCGTGCATCAGCCGGGCGACGCCGAGCAGACGATGCTGAGGGAGTTCGAGCTTCCGGCCGCCCGCCGGTTCGCCACCTCGGCCTGGGTGAACGTCTTCCCCCAGACGACGGATGACACGCTCGATCGCCTCGCCGGCTACCGCGGCCCGGTCCGGGCGACCTCGTCAAGCCGCTTCGACGGCAAACCGCAGGGGCGCGCGTCGAGCGCGCTCGATGACAATCCGCGCACCGCGTGGATCGGCGACTACGGGGCCGCTCAGCCCGCCTGGCTGCAATGGAGAACCAACCGGACGATGAGGGTTACCCTCCTGCGGCTGCTGGCTCCGTCTGAGCCGGTGCGCAGACCCATCCGCGTCCGCGTCCTGTGGGCGGGCGGCTCCAGCCCGCCGCTGCCGGTGGGCTCAGGAGGGTTGGTCGTATTGCCGCATCCGGTTCGCTCCCGAGTCATCCGGATCGAAGTCCTGAGCGCGACGGCCCCGCCTGGAGCATCGGCCGCCGATGAGCGTGCGGTCGGCATCGCCGAGGTGCAGGGCATCGGGGGACTCTCGCCCGTGACCGAGCCCCGCTCCGAGGCGTTCGCCGCCCCCTGCGGGAGCGCCCGGGTGCGGGTCGCAAACGCGACCCTGTCGCTGCGCGTCTCGGGCTCTGCAGCGGCGTTCGAGCAGGGCACGCCGCTGCCGGCAAGCTCCTGCGGTCCACCGTTGAGCCTGAGTGCTGGAACCCAGCATCTTGCCGTCGAGCCGGGACCGTTCGCTGTTGATGACCTGCGCCTCTCATCGGCGGCGCCCCGGGGCCCTGCCCCACCGGGTCTCGTCAGCGGAAGCGTGCTCGACGCAGGAACCAGTGGCCGCAGTTCCTATGACCACGTCCGGGTGGACGTCCGCCAGCCGTCGTGGCTCGTGCTCGGCGAGGGCTACAACCGGGGCTGGCAAGCATGGTGCGACGGTCGCTCGCTCGGCCCTTCCACTCCGATCGACGGCTATGCCAACGCCTGGCGGGTGCGTCCGGGCTGCCACGCGGTCCGCTTGGCGTTCGGGCCCAACCGGCTCGCCCTGATCGGCTACGTGGTCTCCGCGGTCGCCGTGCTCGGCTGCCTGCTGCTGCTCGCCGCCGCGGCCTGGTGGCGAAGCCGCCGGCCCCTCGACCGGGGGCTGGCGCCCGCCGACGGGCTGAGGCCGCCCGAGCGGCTATGGGCGCCGGCGCCCGGCGCAGCCACACCGGTGTCCCGTCCGGCCTCTCCGGTGCGCACGGTCCTCACGGTGTTGGCGGCCGCGGTGGTGTTCGGCTTCACCTTCGGGGTGGCGGCCGGGGTTGGCTCGCTGGTGGTGATCGCGATCGTGGTGTGGTGCGGCATCGGGGCGGCCCGGCTTGCGCTGGCCGCCGGCGTCCTCCTGGGGATCGTCGTGCCGTTGCTCTACCTGATCGGACCTGCGGATCAGCTCGGCGGCAACCACTACGGCTACGCCGCGCAGCACATCACCGCCCACTGGGCCGGGGTTGGAGCGATCGGCCTGCTGATGGGCGCGCTGTGGCGCACCTTGCGCCGGCCCCCCAAAGCGCTGTAAGCGCGCTCCGGGCGCCGTTGCTGACCCGGCTGGCGGGAGCGACTCGGTTCCGTGAGGCGGCCGAGTCGTCAGTTGCCCGGCCGACGGGGGCCGCCGATCGGCTCTGGAGCCACGTTGCCGCGCGGGCGCAGGGTCAGCACGATCTGCAGGGCGAACAGCTCGGGCCAGCGGGCGCTCAGGCGGCGCCGTAGAGCCGCTACCGGCGCCGAGGGATGCTCGGCGGTGCTCCCGAAGCGCGCGTGGAGCGGGCCCTCGAGCGGCACCGGCGCGGTGGTGGGATGCTCGGCGAGGATCGAGTAACCGGCGTCATCAGCGAGCGCGCGGGCGCTCGCCCGGGTGAAGAAGCGAAGATGGGTCTGATCGAAGAGGCCGTGATCGGCGTACGGGAAGCGACCCCGCAGCAGCGCGCGGCGTCCGGTCCAGTGGGCGATGTTGGGCAGCGAGATGACCGCCCGTCCCCCTGGCGCCAGCAGCGTCCGGGCGAACGTCAGCGTGCCGAGCGGGTCACGAAGATGCTCGAGGACGTCGGCGAACACCACCGCGTCCTGGTCGCCGGGCAGCGCCGCGCGGGTGTCCGGCTGCTCGATATCACCCTCGAACACCGCGGCGCAATGAGCCCGGGCGGCGGCCGCCGCCTCAGGGTCGGGTTCGACGCCTGTGACCACGCAGCCGTGCTGCTTCATTCGCTGGGCCAGATATCCCGAGGCACAGCCCACGTCCAGCACCCGGGCACCGTCGGGCACGGCCTCGAGCACCAGGCGGTGGGAGTCAGACAACCCGTAGGCGGCCACGAGCTCGCCATAGACCAACGCGACCGGGGGGTGTGGGGGCTGGTCGGCTGTCAAGGTCTCGTGGATGATGGCGCGATCGGACCGACGCCGCTCGAGATGCCGGCGATCACCTGGTGGAGCCTCGGATGCTGAGCTTCAAGGAGGGCAGGCGGACGACGTTATCCTCCCGGTGATGGGCGCGGCGATCGGAGCGGCGGCTGGGGACACGGACGCCGCCACGGTAGCCCGTCCCTTCCCGTCGCCCGAGGTGGTGGCGCCGCCTCCGGGAAACCCTCGGTTCCCGCTGATGGACTCGCTGCGCGGGCTGGCTGCGCTCGGTGTTCTGTTCTCCCACATGGTGATCTTCACCCGCAACGCGCAGCGGTGGCCGTGGGGGGTGATCCCGGGGAACCTCGACATGGGGGTCACCGTCTTCTTCGTGCTCTCGGGCTTCCTTCTTTACCGCCCCTTCTTCAGCGCCGAGATGAACGCCGGCCCGCGCATCAGGGTCCGCGACTACGCCCGTCGGCGGATCCTGCGGATCGTCCCGGCCTACTGGCTGGCCCTGACCGTGCTGGCCATCTATCCGGGGGTGCCGGGCGTCTTCTCTGCGGACTGGTGGCGCTACTACGGGTTCCTGCAGTTCTACAGCTACCACACGTCGATCCGCGGGCTCGGGGTGGCCTGGACGCTGTGCGTCGAGGTGGCGTTCTACGCGGCGCTGCCCGTCTACGCGGCTCTCCTCCGGCCGGCCGCGCGTCGCCTGGGTCCTGCTGGGCGGGTCCGCCTTCAGCTCGGCCTGCTCACCGTCCTGGCTGCGGCCTCGATCGTGCTGCGGATCGATGATCAGGGCGTCGTCATGCAGAACTCCCTGCTCACCCACTTCTACTGGTTCGCCCTGGGGATGGCCCTCGCGGTCGCCAGCGTGGCGCTTGGCGGCCGCACCGATTCGCCCTGCGGGATCCAGACCGTGATCTCCCGCCCGGAGTGGTGCTGGCTGGCGGCGGGGGTGATGTACCTGGCTATGTGCGCGGTGCTGACCAGCGCTCCGCAGCACCTGTACTACTCCGTGTCGCAGGCTTTCTGGCAGTACCTGCTCAGCGGTGGGGTGGCCTTTCTGCTGGTACTCCCGGCCGTGTTCGGCCAGCACGCCGGCCGCTGGCCGCGGCGGGTGCTCGGCTGGCGCTGGCTCGGCTGGCTCGGGATCATCTCCTACGGGGTCTATCTCTGGCACGCGACGATCGCGATCGTCCTGATCGGACACGGGATCCAGTCCTGGGTGCCCCTGCTCGTCATCGATCTGGTCCTCAGCGTGTCGGTTGCGGCGGCCAGCTACTACCTGGTCGAGCGCCCGCTCCTGCGGCTCAAGAATCGCCGTCCCAAGGCCCCTCGCCGCGGGCGCCCGAGGCCAGGCTGGCCAGTCCCGCGGGCCAATAAGGTCAGCCCTCGCGCTTGAACACGGTCACGGCCCGGCCACAGGCGGGCTCGCGCGGTCCGGCACAAGGACCTCGGCGTCGGGCGTAGCGACCGATGGCCACGAAGTGCTGCGCGACGAGCTGGGGCGGCAACTGAGTTCGGGTTACTCCAGACAGATCAGGTATCGCGTCGCTGACGAAGAATTGCGCCCGCGCAGCGAGCAGCGGGTTGGCGTCCGAGGCGACGACGTAGTCCTGTCCGAGCAAAAAGGTCAAGATCGGATAGAAGCCCGGAGTGAGGACGATCACGTTCCGCCCCGCCCCGCGCCGGCGAATCGTGTCAACCACACCCGGCCAGGGCGCGCCCGATCCGGGTCCGGCCACGTACTGCCAATAGTCAGGCCCGGGATACGGCGCGCTGGCCGGCTGGGCGAGCACGCGCGCATCGAGGACCACGGCCGGAGCCAGCAGCAGCGCACCGGCAGCCGCGCAGCCCACCGCCGCTGTGCGAGCACCCAGTGCTTGTCGCGCCCAGCGGGCTGTCTGCACGAGCGCGTAGGCCATGAGGACGATGGCCGGTGCCATCAGGTACATCACGTGGCGCGGGAAGGGACGCAGTTCGAACAGCAGCGCGATCCCGAAGGGCACCATTATCCATGTGACCAGAACGGCGGTCAGCCGCGCTCGGGCTCGCCACGCCAGTACGCCGCCGACGAGGCTCGCGGCGATAAGCGGAAGGGTTACGTATCCGGTCAGCGCCGGCCGGTAGGCAGACCACGCCTGCGGAACGGCAACGAAGGGATTGTCGAGCACGCCGGTGAGCGATCGGGCCGGCCATGAGGCAGTGGCGCGAAACGCCTCCAGTTGCTTGTAGTAGGCAGATGAGTGCAATACGAGCTCCGCCACGCCAACCATGACGACGGCGATTGCCGCGCCTTGTACCCATCGCTCCAAGCGGCGACGCCGATCCGCGGGTGACCAGTCGAAGCACAGCAGGCTGACCGGAAGCAGGGCGAGCGCGGGCAGAGTGTTCTCCTTGGTCAAGATTCCGGCGCCCAGAACCAGCCCCAGCAGAACCCCCAGCCTGAGGGAGGGACCGCGGACGAGCACGAGCTGCAAATAAAGCGCGGTGGCCATGATCAGCGTCACCAGGGGTTCATAGATTCCGATCCCATCGTGAACGACGAAGAACGGGAGCACCACGCAAATCGCGCCCGCGACCCATCCCACCGCGGCGCCGTCTAGACGGCGTCCCAACAACCCCACGAGCCCGACCGTCAATAGACCGGAGATAACCGAAACCAGGCGCACCGACAGCAGTGGGCCGAACCCCAGCTTGATCCAGAATGTGGCCAGCCAGGGCTCCAGCGGCCCTTGGCCGATGACCAGGGAGACGAACAGTTGGTGTACGGACTGCGAGCCCTCAGCCGCGAAGTTGGCGTACGTGCCCTCGTCGACGAAGTACGGGAAGTGCCCCACGAACCACAGGCGCGTGAGCAGGTACGCCGCCACGATCACCACGGCGCCGCCGCCGGCCCACGCCCCCCCCGGGGCGCCGAGCAGCCGTCCACCGGCCGGTCCACCCGCGGGATTCGCGCCCGGCGGTAGTCCACTGTTGGACTTCGCTACGCGGCGGGCAACGGAGCCCGGTTGCGTTAGAAGGTGTTCCTCGACCGTTGTTCCTCGCTTCTGCCCCGCGACTAGAGCGGCTCCGACGGCGATCATCAGCGCGCCGGCCATGCCCAGATATCCCCCGGCCCCGACGACTATCGCCGCGGTCAGCCGAGCCGGCTGGCCGGGAAGGCTGCCGAGATAGCTACCGCCGGGTCGCCGGACGATCAGCTCTTCGACCAGGAACAGAAACACGACAAGTCCGTAGGCGCTCACGCACCAAGTGCCGAGCAGAGGCACTTTCCGCTTCCGCAGGCGAAGCGCCGCAAGCGTGAGGCCAGCCAACACCAACACCACGAGCGAGACGGAGATTGTCCGGAAATTCCAGGCCGAGCCGGTAGCCGGGATCGCCAGCCTCTGGCTGACCAGCTCGAGACGCTCGGTGGTGCCGCCCGGAAGCGTGTACCAGGGCAGGAACATCACGAATACCAGCACCACCACACCGGCCGCAGCGATCGCATCACCGCGCCGCAGCCGCGTCCCGCTAGACCCCCGAATCCTCACCTGCTCAAGTTGGCCTTGACGGTCCCGCTCACGACGGTCGGACGATATCACCTGCGCACCGGGTAGCGGTAGATCAGGTCGCTAATAGCGGGGCTTGAGCGGCGATCAGCCCGTCGAGCTCGTAGACCGGCGGCACTCGGCGGAGCTCGCGGCAGATTGTGAAAGGCTCTGGCGTAATGTCTGGCCCGGGAAGCAAGGAAACGCGACCGGCGCCCGCGGTGGCAGCCGCGGAGAGCGACCAGCACGCGCTGGTCAGACCCGGGAACCCGGCGCCCTCGGTCGGTCGATGTGGCCTCGGAGCCTACCTGCGGGCGCTCTCCCCGACCTGGCTCGCACTCGGGCTGTACCTGCTGCTGTCGCTCCTGTTCTTCGGGCGCCAGGTGGTGGGTCACCTCGGCTCGGCGGTGATCGCCCCGAACGACATCGACCCCAGCCAGTACCAGTGGTTTCTCGCCTGGTGGCCGCACGCCATCCTCCACGGGCTCAATCCCTTCATCACCCACCAGGTGTACGTGCCGCAGGGTTACAACCTGACCTGGACCACGTCGATGGCCGGCCCGGCGCTGGTCCTGGCACCGCTGACGATCGCCTTCGGGTCAACCGTGAGCTTCAACGTCTTCAGCCTGCTCGCACCGACGCTCAGCGCCTGGTCGGCGTTCCTGCTCTGCCGGCACATCACCCGCCGGACCTGGCCGTCGCTGTTCGGGGGCTTCGCCTTCGGCTTCTCGGGTTACATGCTCACCACCACGCAAGGCGACCCCTGGCTGGCCTTCGTCGCTCTGCTGCCGGCCTTCGTCCTGCTCATCCTGAAGTGGCTCGACGGCTCGCTCTCCTCGCGGCCGTTCGTAGGCCTGATGGCATTGGGCATCGCCTTTCAGTTCCTGACCTCGGTCGAGTTACTCGCCACCGCGACACTGCTCGCCGGGTTTGCCCTGCTGGCGGCCCTCATCCTGCTGGATGACCGGCGAGCGGCGCTGCTCGGGCTCGTCCTGCGCCTCGTGCTCGCCGGCGCGGTGGCCGCCGTGGTGCTCAGCCCTTTCTTGATCTTCATGTTCAGCCCCCACCCGGTCCCCAATCAGGCGCTCCTCCTCGCCAAGGCGCCGACGGATCCGATCTCGTTCTGGGTGCCGGGCCCCCTGCAGGCCCGGGGCGCGTGGCAGGCGGCCCAGTGGGCCCGGATCGGCATCAGCGGCGTTACGAACACCTTCGCCTTTCTCGGCGTCCCAGCGCTGCTGATCGTCGCGGCGTTCGCCTGGGAGCGCCGGCGGGAGCGCACGGTGTGGTTGCTGGTGATCTGCTTCCTGGCCTCTGCCCTCGCCGTCATGGGAGTGCGGCTGGTCGTGGCAGGCCACGATACGGGCTTGCCTCTCCCGTGGGCCCTGATCCGGAAGCTGCCCTTCTTCCAGTACGCGCTGCCGGTGCGCCTGGGTGTCTTTCCGGCCCTGATCGCCGCCGTTGTCCTGGCCATGTGGCTCGCCGACGCGCGCTGGGGGTCGTTGCGCTGGGTCGGTGGCGCGCTCGCCGCCGCTGCGCTGATCCCGAGTCTTTCGGCTCCGGTCTGGCATTCGGCGACCGTCGACCCGCCGTTCTTCAGCACTGGTGAGTACCACAAGTACCTGAGCCGGTCCGACAACGTCGTCACGATCCCGGTCGACGGGCCGAACGAGCGCTGGCAGGCCCGAACCGGCTTTGCGTTCAACATCGTCGGCGGCTACCTGGGCGCGTTCCCGAGCTCCTACACTCGGTTCGCCGCCTGGAACGCATTGTTGAACGGGAAGCGCTCCGCAAACTGGCCCCAGGCCCTCCGCGCGTACCTGGCCGCCAAGCACGCGACTGTGATCTTGATCGACAAGCGGCTCGGCCCTACCTGGCCGCAGCTCTTTACGCCGCTTGGCCTGACTCCGACCAACACGGGCGGCGTGCTGATCTACCGGCTCGCGCCCCGACATTAGTTGTGCTCACCGGAGCATGACGTCTGTTCCGAAGGGTTGACCTCAGCGGGGTCCCCATTGCCTTCGAGCCGCCGAAGCTCAACCGCTGCGGAGCCGGTACATCACGAAACCGTCGATGTTGACCGGATTCACCCCCAGCGAGCCGAACAGCTTGCGTGTCCAGGAACCGGCGACGCGCCGGTCGACCAACACTGTGGCAGCGCCCTTGTCGACCATGAAACGCCGCAGCTGGTGGGCGTAGTCGGGCGGGAGCACCGAGCCGAACATCAGCGTCTCGAAGATCGGATACCTCGCGTAGCTGGGAGGCAACGCTCCGACTCCTCCGCCGACCAGTCGAAAACCAAAGCCTGCCTGTGCCTGCCACCTTTGCCCGTCCAGGATCGGAAAGACGAGTACCCGGTCGTCAGCGCGCACATGCTCGCGGTAATGACCGGACGCGAGAAGCGCTGGCTCGGAGGAGAGCGTATACCGCAGCGTTCGGTTGCCCACGTTGGGAAGAATGAACGCAACAGCCAGCAGCGCGAGCCCCCAGCGAGCTCGACTACCACGCAAAGACAGCCAGGTGGCGACGAGCATAGCCGCGCCGAGGAACGTGAACACGGCAAAACGCTGGGGTATCGCTCGATCTAAGCCCGGAAGGCTCGCAAACAATCCCCAAGGTAAGCCAACTACTGTGGGCATACCCCGGATCATCAGCCGGCCTCCGAGTGAAGCGACGGCCGGAATGACTAACGCGATCCCCAACAGTCGCACGCCCCGGTTGCGGCGGTACTGCCATCCGCAGACCAGGAAGATGGTCACCAGCGGGATACCGAGGTAGGACAGGCCGCCGTAGTACGAGGGTGTTCCGCCAACCAGGTGGCTGGGGGCCACCTCGAGGGAGGAGTCTGGGAGGACCGGCGAGAGCAGATCGAGGGCGAAGCCGGAGTTAGCCTGATTAGGAGCGACATGGTCACGAAACGCCATGTAGAACAGAATCGGGCTGACCACGACGCCGGCGGCGACGTAAGCCGCCGATAGCAGCTGGGCAGTTCGGATCAAAGAAGACCGGTACTCAGGCAACAGCGCGAGGCTGACTAGGAGCATCGTTCCTCCGAAGAAGGTGACCGTGAAGAGGATCTCAAAGCTGGTGAGAAACTGCAGAGCCACGGCGAGCGTGATGAAGATCAGGAAGGTGCGCTCGGTCACGGACCCTTGAACGCGGCGGATCACGAACAAGACCATGAGCGGCGCTAGAGCCACGAGGTAGAGATTGGGCGCTCCCTGCAACGTGTGTATCATGTAGGGCGAGAATCCGAAGATGTAACCCCCTACAAAGGCTGGAGCGGTCGCGCGGGTAAGGTGACGGCACAACAGAAACGCTGAGAAGGCGCATGCCGTTGGCGCAACGAGAGCCAGGACGTTGAAGGTCGCCACCGGACCGAATGCCAGCGTCACCGGAGTCATGAGCAGGCTGGGAGCCGGAACTGAAGTCGCCCACGTGAGGTTGAAGCCCGCCGGCGCGAAGATAACGTTGGTGATGAACGGATTCAGCCCATTCAGAATCGCGTGTGGCCACCAGGCGTAGAACCAGATGTATGCGTTGGGATCGCCGTCGTTGGCCGCAATGATGGTTGAGCCAATGTGCCCGAGCACTGGCAGACCAAAGAGCGCCAACGACAGCCCTGTGTACCCCAGCAGACACCAAACGGCCGAAGCCGTTGCTGTCCGTGGCCGGTAGCGCCAGCCAGGATCGGTTATCTCCTGTGAGGACGGGGCCGAGCGTGCTGACGCAGGTCTCGGTGACGGCAGCTCTTTAGCCGGCTGCTGTGGGCGGGTCGGCTCCAATCCGATCGCCCACCCAACCACGGCTAACACCCCCGATATGCCAGCCACGTACAATCCGGCCCCGGCTGGGGCCTTGATGCACACGAGCAAGCGATCACAGGCTCGGCCGCCGAGTGCTTCGGTGACGGCCGTCAAGGTGACAAGGGCTCCAATCCAGAGCCCAGCCCACGAGCGTGCTTCGTTCGCGAACGCTCGGAGAGCCAGCGCGCCGATAAGGAGGCCGCCACCTACAAAGCTCCAGCCCGGGCCCCGGAGCCACTCAGTGTTGACGACAGCTGCGAAGCGTGGAGCGACTGCGTGCACCGGCAAAAACGCTGATGCCACCATCAAGCAGCTAGCGGTAAGACTGAACCAAAGCGCGGCAGCTGGCGCGTGCGACGATGGAGGGGACGCTCCTGGTTTGGCAAGTCCGCGGATTTGCATTTTCGCGCGCGGTACGTGCGGCATCTTTCCCGCTGTTAACTGAACGCCCAGCCGCGCGCGGTCACTCTACCTGGCTGACGCACCCGTCGGACGGGGCTCAGAACACAACCGTGCGGCGGACGTCTCAGTCCGACTCCGATCACTCCGGACGGAGGTCCGATTCTCTGATGTGCTGCCGCTGACACTCGGTTTCGTCCACTGGCGGCGATGCCCGGCCCCAAGTTGCTTGCTCGTGACGGGGGTCTTCCGCGGCGACGACCTCTTTCTCCTGCGCTGCCATCCAATCCAGTCCAGAGGCGTTGAGAGTGCGTGTTCTAGACTCGCGCCCACTCTGGAGGAATGGCGCTACCGAGAGCTGTATGAGCTGGAGGACCGGCACTGGTGGTTTCGGGGCCGTCGGCGGATGATCTGGGCCCTGCTGCGCCGGGCCGGCATCACCGCCGCCCCCCGGATCCTCGATGCCGGCTGTGGCACCGGACGCAACCTGGCCGAGTTCGGGCGCCTCGGAGCGGCCGAGGGCGTTGACGTCTCCGCCGATGCGGTCGAGTTCTGTCACCGGCGCGGGCTGACCGGTGTACAGCAGGCGCCGCTCGAGGAGCTGCCCTTCGAGGACGGACGATTCGACCTGATCCTGGCCACCGACGTGATCGAACATCTCGATGACGACCGCCGCGCGCTGACCGAGCTGCGGCGGGTCGCCGCTCGCGGGGCGCACCTCGTCATCACCGTTCCCGCCTATCAATGGCTGTGGAGCCAGCACGACGCCTCGATGCACCACCGGCGCCGGTACACGGCCGATCAGCTCCGCCGGCAGGCCGCGGCGACTGGCTGGGAGCCGGAGGTCGAGACCTACTTCTACAGCACGGTGCTGCCGCTGGTGGCCGCCATCCGCGCCTTCCGGCGGGGGCCCTCGGGCAAGGACGCGTCCTCGGATCTGGCCCTGGGGCCGGCCTCGTTGAACCGGTTGCTCGAGCTGCCGGTCCGCGGTGAGGCGCGACTCGTGGAGCGCGGACACCGCCTGCCCGCCGGCGTGTCGATCGGGATGGTGTGCGGGGCGACGAGCCATCCCGCCGATGCGCCGCCGCCCGCGATCGCGGTCCCGGAGCCGGTCAGCGGCTGAGCCGGCGGGCGGAGCCCCCCGCGGCCCGGCTGGCTATGCTGACGCCACGCAGTCGGTCTGCCCGCCTCGGGTTCGGGTGCGCCGCTGGCGTCACCGCGACCTGATGGCCGATCCACGACCCCGTCCTGACGACGCCCCTGGGCCCGTTGCAAGCTCTGAGGTAACGCCGCCGCCCGCGCTCGCTGCAATGTCTGAGGCATCGCCCGCGCCCGCGCCCGCTGCAAGCTCTGAGGTGACGCCACCGCCCGCGCCGCGCCGGAACGGGCTGATCGGTCGGCTGCGCGCCCGGCCCGCTCTCCTGGCCGCGATTATCTACGCGGTCCTGTCGGTGGTGATGGTCGCTCCGGGCCTGCTCCCGGGCCACGCCCTGAGCGGCTCGGACTATCTGTACAACGACGCGCCCTGGCAGAGCTCGAGGCCCGCGAGCGTGCCGGGGCTGGGGGCGAACTTCGAGCTTGCCGACGCCGCGGATGTCTTCCAGCCGTTTCTGCGCTACACCCGGTCACAGCTCCCGAGCATTCCCCTCTGGAATCCGTACATCTCCGGCGGACGGCCCTACCTGGCCAACGCCCAGTCGGCGATCTTCACGCCGTTCAACCTGCCGGCCTACCTGCTGCCGTTCTGGACCTCGCTCGCGGTGACGGCCGCGATCAAGCTGTTCATCGGCGCGTTCGGCGCATACGCGCTTGGGCGGGTGCTCGGGATGCGCTTCGGAGGCGCGCTGTTCGCCGGCCTGGTGTTCGCCTTCGGGACCTTCTTCGTGATCTGGCTGGCGTGGCCGCTGACCAACATCTTTCCCCTGATCCCCTGGCTGCTCGTGATCACCGAGCTGCTGGTGCGAAGACCGGGACCGCTGCCGGCGGTGGGGGTGGCCGCTTTGGTCAGCCTGGCCTACTTCGGGGGGCACCCCGAGACGAGCTTTCACACGCTGTTCGTGACCGTGGTCTTCTTCCTGTTTCGGCTCGGGCTACGGGCTCGCGCCATCCGGGCGGGACCGCGGACCCTGGTCCGCCCGACGGTGATCTTCGGGCTGTCCCTGGTGGCCGGGACGGCGCTGGCCGCGATCATGCTGATCCCGTTCGCCCAGCTCCTGGCCCACTCGAGCGATCTCGCCCAGCGCTCGGCCGATGGCCAGGGCTTCTGGCCCCGCAAGTACATCGGGGCGCTGTTCCTGCATGACTACTGGGGTCGGGCCACGCAGGACTCCAACATCGAGCCGTTCATGCAGCTGCGCGGCTGGTACGCGGGCGCGATCACCCTGATGCTGGCCGCCGCCGCGCTGATCATCCGGCCCACGCTCGAGCGGATCGCCATCGCGGTGTTCGCCCTGTTCGTGGTCTGCATGGTGCTGGGGCTCAACCCGGTGTTCAACTTCGTCATCAGCCTTCCCGGCTTCAGCGCCGCCCACAACGAGCGCCTGCTGATCGACTTCCTGCTCTGCCTGGCGCTGCTGGCCGGGTGGGGGCTGGATGACCTGACCACCCGCGACGCCACGGTGGTGCAGCGCCGCCGGCTGCTGCTCGCCGTCGGCGCCGGGATCTTCCTGGTGCCGTTCGCCTGGATGGGGGTCAAGCACACGATCAGCCTCCACAACCTCGGCACCGCCCTTAACGTCGCCTGGGGCTTGGTCCATCCACCTCCGATTCCCGGCAACGTGCTCAACCCCGGGGGCACACCGCAGGCGGCCATCGTGCACATGAGCGCACTGCTGCAGTGGGTACCCCTGGCCGGCATCGGCCTGGCCCTGATCGCCCTGCGCCTGCGGGGCTCCCGCCGCCTTCCGGTGCTCGCCTTCGTGGCCGCGGTGCTGGTGCTGATCGCCGCGGACCTGTTCCGGGCCAACATGGGCTTCAACCCCTCGATCCCGGTCAGCAACGCGAATCCCCCGGTCACCGGGTCGATCCACTTTCTGCGCACCCAACGCCCGAACCGGTTCGTGGGCGTCAGCACCAACATCACGTTTCAGCCGCTGCCGGCTGACCTGGCGATGACCTACGGGCTCTACGACGCCCGCGGTTACGACTATCCCGCCGAGCAGCGCTACAACACGATGTGGCGGCGCAACGTGGCTCCCGGCGTGCCCGATTTCGCTCAGCCGATCGAGACCGCTTCGGCAACTCCCGCTTCGCTGCGCGCCCTTGACCTGCTGAGCGTAAAGGACCTCCTGGTCGACCCGCACTACCCCCCGCTGCGCCAGCCCGGCCTGCAGCTTGCCTACCGCGGCCACGACGCGCTCGTCTATGACAACGCCGACGCGCTCCCGCGGGTGTTCACGGTCGATCGTCAGCAGACGGTCGCCAGCGCCGGCGCGGCGCTTCTCGCCAGTACGGCCTTCGGGTTCGATCGTCGCCACGTCGTCGTGAGCGAGCACCCGATCGCCGGCCTGCTTGCGGCCGGCGCGGGCCCGTCCGCCGCCGCCGGGACCGCACGCCTGCTCTCCTATGGTGCGCAGCGCATCGTGACCGAGGCCTCCGTCCCGCGCCGCGGGATGCTCGTCCTCACCGACGTGTACTACCCCGGCTGGCAGGTGACCGTGGACGGTCACTCGGCACCGCTTGACCGGGTGGACTACCTGCTGCGGGGCGTCCCGCTCTCCGCCGGCACCCACCGGATCGTGTTCAGCTATCAACCGGCGAGCGTCACTGCGGGCGCGGTGGTCAGCCTCGTCGCTCTCGTGGCCCTGATCGCGGTGCTGGCCGCCGGGCTGCTCGGCCGGCGGGCGCGCCGCCGCCGCTCGACCACGGCTCGGCTAGTCTCGGCCTAGTTTGGATACCAAGCCACGCAGCCGGGCTGCGAGAGCAGTTCCGTGGGGTTCATCGACCGGCGATCGGAGGGCGGCGACAGGCTCGGTGGCTTCCTCACCGCCTTCCCGGGGCCGCTGGGTGCGGGGCGCGATGGCGGCTGCGATTGCGGCGCTCTACCTCGTCTCTCGGCTCTGGTTCGTCGGCCGCTTTCCGTACTTCTCCGACGAAGGACAGTTCGCCACCTACACCCAGCAGGCGGCGCACTCGTTGCACCAGTTGTTTGTCTCAGAGGGCGGGTCTCCGGAGCTGCCCCTGTTCACGTGGTTGGGCATACCGTGGGTCAAGCTGGGCTTCAATCCTCTGGTGGCCGTGCGGATCGTATCGGTCATCTCCGGCCTGCTGACCGTCGGCGTGGTTGGCCTCCTGGGCCACCGGCTGGGCGGGACCGCGGTCGGTTTGGTCGCCGCCATGTTGTGCGTGTTGCTCCCGTTCTTTGTCGTCCACGACGGGATTGGGATCTATGAGCCGCTGGTCACGTTGATCATGGCCAGCGCCCTGTATGCGCAGATCGAACTGGCTCGTCACCCCAGTCTCAGATGGGGAGCGCTTCTGGGACTGGTGCTGGCCGCGGGCACGCTGACCAAGGCCAACACCGAGCCGGCCCTGGTCCTGATCCCAGTCAGCCTCCTGTGCCTCGATTGGTCCGCGGTCGGTCGCCGGCGCCGGGTTGGCACGTGGCTGATGGCGGTCGCGATCGCCGCCGTCCTGGTCCTCGGGGCCGAGATCCTCCTGCGCTCGTCTCATTACTGGAGCCAGGGCCTGCTGCTCCGCAAGCTCGGGATCTATCCCGCCCGCACCGTGGGCCAGGTCCTGGCCGATCCATTCAACCCGGCGGCTCGGCAGGCGTGGTCGGTGTTCCGGTCTGCGCTGGTCGGCTACGTCACTCTCCCCCTGATCGCCCTGGGTGGGCTCGGCGCCGCGATCGCCTGGCGCCGGCGGCCCCGCCTGACCACCGTCCTGGTGGTCTGGGTTCTCGTGCCGCTCGCGGTCGCGGTGCTCTTCGCGGTGCATGCCTACCCCCGACACGTGATGTACGTGTTGCCCGGTGCCGTCGCGCTGATGGCGTATGCGGCGGTGCAAATGGCGGGCTGGGTCCGCGGTGCGATGCCGATCCGTCGCGCGGCGGCCGTCTGCGCGGTGGCCGCCGCCGTGGTGGTGGCACCCGCTGTGGTGTTCGACGCGAGTGTGCTCGCCCATCCCGCCAGCTTCCGCTATCCCAGCAGCGATTACTTTCAGTATGTGACCGGCCAGCCTGCGGGGGGCGTCTGGCCGGCGCTCGTACAGACGATCCGCAGGCGAGCGATCGGGCGCCAGGTGGTCATCCTCACCCCGCAGGCTGAACCTTTCGTCTTGCAGTTACTGCTCTCGTCTGATCCCCGTTACCGGGTGGTCTCAGGTGAATCCACCCTGGCCGCGAGCGCACAGTTCGCAGTCGATGAGACCGGTAATCCGTTCGTGGACTCCCGCGCGGCCGCCGTGGTCACTCGGGGCCATTTCGTCCGCGTCCGTCGCTATCAGCGGCTGGACAACGGAGCCGTGATTTCGCTGTTCGAGCGCCCGCCGGGCTAGTGCCGCGGCGACGGACTGATGGTCCAGAGCGGGTCCGGTGGGGGCGGGGCGCACGAGGCGCCCTGCCTTCCGGCATCCTTCTGCTGCGCATGAGTGCTCACGATCATCTTGTCCAGCCGTCGATGTCGTTCGCGGACGCGGTTGACGAGCCGGCCGAGTCCCGCGTCGGTAAGCCGCGAATGAGTGGCTTTGACCTGATGGTCCTGGCCGCCTTCGCGGCCGTGGCGGCGTGGGTCCTCGGCCTCGACCTGTGGCAGGTGATCGGGCACGGCCGGCACTGGACCGGGACCGATGGCGTCTTCGTGGAGGACCAGATGGAGTATCTGGCCTGGATTCGCTCGGCCTCGATGCACTTCCTCGCCGCTGATCTGTTCCTGCTTCGACCCACGCCCGCTGACTACTTCCAGCCGATCATCGCCTTCTCGGGGGTAGCGGTCGCGCTCGGCGTCGTGCCGTGGCTGACGCTGCTGGCGTGGAAGCCGCTGGCGGTGGTCGGAGTCTTCTTCGCCACCCGGGCCTATGTGCGCCGCGGCCTGCCCAAGCGCACCGCTCGCCGGGCGGCCCTCGTCGTGGCCCTGTTCTTCACCGGGCCGGGTGAGGTCCTCGCCATAAAGGCCTTCCACGTGGGGGTGGTCTCCAACCTGCAGTGGCAGGTGGTGACGGGTGACGCGGCTTTGTGCTTCTGGTCGTGGGACTACCCCTTCGGGATGATCGGCCTCGCCGCGATGCTCGCCGGGCTGCTGAGCTACGAGCGGGACCGGCGCACCAAAAGGCTGCACTGGACGACGCCCCTGCTGGCTGCTCTCGCGAGCTCGCTGCATCCCTGGCAGGGGGCCACCCTGATCATGGTGGTGCTCTGCGCCGAGGCGATCATGTGGCGCAACGGCGATCGCTTCCCCACCCGGTCGCTGGCGTTGACTGTCCTGGCCGGGGCGGTGCCACTGATCTACTACGAGATCCTGGAGCGCAGCGATCCGCTGTGGAAGCTGGGCCTGGACGCCCAGAGCGGGCGCTGGCCACTCGGGATCGTGCTGCTCACCCTGGCTCCGCTGGCCGTGCCCGCCGCACTGGCCTATCGCGTTCGCCCGCGCACCTTGATGGACTGCATGACCCGCGTGTGGCCTCCGCTCGCCCTGATCATCTTCTTGGCTGACGAGCATTTGGGCGGAGCCGCTACACATGCCTTTTTGGGGATCAGCATTCCGTTGGCGGTGCTCAGCGTCGAGGCTGTGTCAGGGCTGCGCCGGCCCCGCGCATCCCGCTACCGCTCTGCCCTGGCGGTACTAGGCATCGCGGCGGTCACGCTGCCGGGAACCATCTACGAGCTGAGCTTGGCGCATCGGCTCACGGCTCCCGGCTCGGTTCAGGGCGCGACCAATGGACCCGGCGACGCCAACTTCATCACCGCCGATGAGCGAGACGCGCTGGCGTTTCTCGCCGCGGAGCCGCGACCCGGGGGGGTGCTCACCCGTGTCTACCTCGGCGAGGTCATACCGGCCATAACCGGCCGCGCGACGTACGTGGGAAACTCCTACTGGTCGCTCACCCCCCGCGGGGGTACGTTTGAGTTCTACCGCCGGACCGGGTTGGCTGACGCGCTCTTCAAGGGCCGGATGGGCCCGCCGGCGGCGCGCAGCTTTGTCCGCCGTACCGGGGCCCGGTTTCTGCTCGCCGACTGTGAATCGACCGGCGATCTGGGCGTGACGCTGGCTCCCATGGTCCGGGTGGTTCATCGCTTCGGCTGTGCCAGCATCTATGAGGTCCTCTAGCTTCACCGGACGATGCGGGTACTCATAACCGGAGGCGCCGGGTTCATCGGCGCCAACCTGGCCGTTGGCCTCGCTGCGCGTCACCCCGATTGGGACCTGACTGCGCTGGACAACCTCCGACGGCGGGGGGCGGAGCTGAATCTGCCTCGCCTCCGGGGCGCCGGGGTGGCTTTCGTCCACGGTGATGTGCGGACGCTCGAGGACCTGCTGGGCACGGCGGACCTGGACGCCATGGTGGAGTGCTCTGCCGAGCCTTCCGCGCTGGCGGGGGTGGACGGAAGTCCCGACTATGTTTTTCACTCCAACCTCGTGGGGGCCTACAACTGCTTTGAGCTGGCCCGGCGGCGGAGGGCGTACGTGCTCTTTCTCTCCACCAGCCGGGTCTATCCGATCGCCGGTCTCGAGGCGCTGGGGGTCAAGGAGACCGAAACTCGCTTCGAGCTCACGGCCGGCCAGGCGAGTCCGGGGGCGTCGGGCGAGGGGATCGCCGAGGGCTTTCCGCTCACCGGGGCTCGGACGATCTATGGCGCGACCAAGCTGGCCGCCGAGCTCCTGTTGGAGGAGTACCGGGCGGCCTACGGGCTCCAGGCCGTCGTCAATCGGTGCGGGGTCGTCGCCGGGCCCTGGCAGATGGGCAAGGTCGACCAGGGGGTTTTCACTTACTGGATGCTCGCTCATCACTTCGGCCGTCCTTTGCGTTACATCGGCTACGGCGCCAGCGGCAAGCAGGTTCGAGACCTGTTGCACATCGATGACCTGCTCGAGCTGGTGGACCAGCAGCTCGCCGATCCGGCCCGGTGGGACGGCGTCACCGTCAACGTCGGAGGGGGACGGCCCTGCAGTCTCTCTCTGCGTGAGGCCACCGCTCTGTGCGCTGAGATAACCGGTAGGCGACTCGAGGTGAGCGGCAGCGCGCAACCGAGGCCGGGCGACATTCCGGTCTACATCTCCGACTGCCAGAGGCTGCGAGAACTGACCGACTGGCAGCCGCGCAAGGGCGCGACCGAGATCCTCGGTGACGTCCATCGCTGGATCTGCGCTCACGAAGCCGATGTCCGGGGCACCCTCTGAGGCCGATTCGTAGGATCTGCGGATGCCTGTCGCCATAGTCACCGGTTCCGGAGGGTTGATCGGGTCAGAGTCCGTGCGACGCTTCGTCGAGGCCGGGTATGACGTCATCGGCCTGGAGAACGACATGCGGGCCAGGTTCTTCGGTCCCTCGGCTTCGACCGCTCACACGACCGAACATCTGCTGCGCACGCTGGGCGGTGCCTTCACGTCGCGCGATTTGGACGTCAGGGACACCGACGCCGTTGATCGCGTCTTCGCCGGCGTCAGGGGCTCCCTGGACCTGGTGATCCACACCGCCGCCCAGCCCTCGCACGATTGGGCCGCCTCAGATCCACAGACCGACTTCACCGTCAACGCCAACGGCACGCTGAACCTGCTGCGGGCGACCCTCCGCCACGCGCCGTCGGCCAGCTTCATCTTCTGCTCCACCAACAAGGTGTATGGCGATCGGCCCAACCACCTCCCGCTCCGCGACATCGGAGACCGCCTGGAGCTGCCCGAGGATCACCGCTACTTCCGTGGTATCGACACGACGATGTCGATCGACGCGTCGACGCACTCGCTGTTCGGCGTGTCGAAGGCCGCCGCGGACCTGCTCGTGCAGGAGTACGGCCGCTATTTCGGCCTGCCCACGGTGTGCTTTCGCGGTGGTTGCCTCACCGGCCCCAACCACGCTGGCGCGAAGTTGCACGGGTTCCTGTCCTACCTGATGCGCTGCACGATCATCGGGGAGCGCTACACGGTGCTCGGCTACGGCGGCAAGCAGGTCCGTGACAACATTCATTCCGCCGACCTCGTCGACGCGTTTCAAGCCTTCCACCGGGCCCCCCGGGCCGCCGCCGTGTACAACCTCGGCGGCGGCCGGGAGAGCAACTGCTCGATGCTGGAGGCGATCGCGCTGTGCGAGAGGATCGCCGAGAGGGAGCTCGATTGGGAGCTCGTCGACGACAGCCGGATCGGCGATCACCGATGGTGGATCACCGACCTCGAGCCGTTCCAGCGCGATTATCCTGACTGGCGGATCACCCGTGACGTGGATGCGATTCTGCGCGAGATCCTCGAGCAGAACGCTGAGCGCTGGCTGGCGGCGCGATGAGGCTGTCAGTAGTGATCCCTGCCCGCGACGAGGCCGAGTCCGTCCAGGCCACCGTGGAAGCGGTCGCCGCCGAGCTGTCAGACCAGGGCATCGAGCACGAGATATTGGTGATCGACGACGCCAGCCTGGACGGGACCGGGGACATCGTGCGCAGGATGGCGGTTCGATTTCCATCCGTGCGCTGCGTCCGCTCTCCGCTGCCGCCCGGCTTCGGCTACACCGTACGCGCGGGGCTCGAGCTCTACACCGGCGACGCCGTGGCGATCATGATGGCCGACGGCTCCGATTCTCCCCGGGACCTGGTGAGCTACCACCGCGCCCTGGAGGAGGGCTACGACTGCGCCTTTGGGACGCGATTCAGCCGCGGGGGCACGACCCACGGCTACCCGCGGCTCAAGCTGGTCGTGAACAGGATCGTCAACGCCGGCATCTGGTTGCTCTTCCAGCACGGCTATGACGACACGACCAATGCCTTCAAGGCCTACCGCCGTCACGTGATCGACCAGCTTCAGCCGATGCTGTCAAACCATTTCAACCTGACCGTGGAGATGCCGCTCAAGGCGGTCGTGCGAGGGTACAGCTTCGCTGTGGTCCCGGTCAGCTGGACGAATCGCCGTCACGGTGAGTCAAAGCTGAAGCTCCAGGAGATGGGAAGTCGGTACCTGTTCATCATCCTCTACGTCTGGCTCGAGGCCCACCTGAGCCGGGGGGACTACCGTCGTCGCGACACCATCCCGAAGGAGACGGCTGCAGGCGCGTGGCCAGCGTCGCTCGCGCGGCGGAGTCGACTCCCGCGCCCAGCGTCCCGCCGGTCAGGTTGTAGCGGGGCTGGATGACTGCGGTTCGGTGATCGTCGCGGGCGGACGGGAGGCATGGCGAGCCGGCTGCGGCCATGCGCTCAGGCGGACATGCGCCAATGCCCCCAGGTAGCAGAGCAACGCGACGAGCGTGGCGATCGGGAATCCCGTCACGATCGCCACGGTGATTGCCCCCGCGGAGGCGACGACCGACGCGATCCCGTTAACGCCCCAGGCCCAAGCCACACCGCGGGGGGTGCAGCGCGGCGAGTCGCCCGAGGCCAAGGGGCATGGCCATTCCCAGCGCGATCCCCCCGCGGCGAGCAGACCCACCGTGACCAGGATGCGCGCCGCAAACGGCAAGCCGATCAGGGCCGCCAGCAGGGGACGAAGCTCGAAGGCGCTGGTCGCCATCAGCACGCACGCCACCGCTAGGGCCGACGTCAGGGCACGACGAGGATTTCGCACCTGACCCGCCAGCAGCGAGCCGGATCCGGTCCAGATGAGCAGCGCGAACAGCACGACCGATAGCGCGTAAGTCGGGAAGCCAAGGAAGAGTTCGAACCTTTGTATCAGAGTGATCTCGAGCGTCAGGAAGCCCAGACCGATGGCGGCAAAGAAGCCGAGCGAGCCCAACGGCGGGCGGTCCCGGCGCGCAGTGAGAAGTAGCGGCGCGAGGACCAGCGCCAGGGAGAGTACGAGCAGCATGGCGAAGGTCACGAGCAGGACTAAAAAGGGATCCGCCGCGTAGATGTAGCCGGGCCCCAGGCTGCCGAAATCCCCGAGCCGGCGCATCTCGAAGAAGAATGGCTTGTCGTCGGTAGGCGCGCAGACGTTCAGCCGATAGCTACTGTAGTACGCGGCTGGTGACCGTGAGCGGGCTAGCTGTGCCCACTCGAGTTGGTATGGACCGCCCGGCGCATACGCAACCCCTGCGCCCCGCTGACGGGCGAGCGTGCGCAGGCGAGCGAGTTCGGGTGACGTCCACGGCCGGAGGCGGATGAGGACGGTGCCGGTCAGTTCGCCGAGGATGTTCCGGCCGAGCACCACGACGACGTTGCGCTCTGGCTGAGCGACCCCGCGCTGTCGGAGCGCCTCGAGCGCGAGCACGGTGAGCCGAAGCGCCTCGTCGCCGACCAGCCGGTAGGGGCGAGACAGGTCGAGCACACCGCCCGGGGACAGGTGATCGAAGTACTCCTGCATCGCCTCCACCGTGTACAGGTTGTTCTCGGTCAGCGCGAACGCCTGCGCTGAGTTGCTAGAGAGCGTGTCCGTGTTCCCGATGTGGATCACGTTGTAGCGGGTACCGCTCTCGGCGAGCGTCGACCGTCCGTCGCCGACGACGGTGTGCACCCGGGGAAGCGTGTACGGTGCTCCCGAGAAGGCCCTGAGGGGACCGTCAACCGTGTCAACGATGCCCGGTTCAGTTCGATGACGTCGAGGTGGTGCACGCCGGAGGTGAGCGCGTTCAGGATGTCACGTCCACCGCCTCCGCCAATCACAACTGCACGCTGGCGGCCACCGAACACGTAGCCGAGGGACTGCGGTCCGAGGTGAAGCACCCTCCAGTCGGGCATCGTGCCCCCGCGCCGATAGGCGGCTACGGGCGCGCCGCCCCGGTCGTAGAACAGCGGCTCGAACAGAGCGCCCTTTGCTGCACCGTAGGCCACGACTCGGCTGAGCGGCGTCCACCGGTCCGACCTCGCGTTCCCCAGGGACGCCTCGGCCGGCTTGGGGTTGTAGATGCTCGAGGTAGCGGCCAGTGCCACCGCGACCAGTCCCAGGCCGAACAGTCCCGCCGCCAGCCGACCCATCGGCCGCCTGGTCCCTCCGGCGAAGAGCAGGGCGGAGCTCGCCGCCACCGGTCCGATCGCCACGATGAGTGCCGGGACGCTGACTCTCCACATCAGTGGAACGACGACGATCGCGCCAAGGGCGGCGCCGGCCAAGTCGAACGCGTACAGCCGGGACATGGTCTGGACGTAGCTCCTCACCGCGAGTGCGATCACTATCCCGGCCGCTCCGAACAGCAGCAGGCTCAGGACACTCGTGAGGGCCAGGTGGAACACAAACGATGCCGTGATTGCGTTTCCGGTGCCGTAGCGGATGTGGGCCAGGATCAGCGGTACCACGATGAGCAAGGCAGCAAGCGCCACCGACCAGCGGGCGAGCTCTTGATCGAGGACGCCGATCGAACCAGCCGGGACACAGATAAACGGCGATCGCACCAGCCCCTGCCCCGAGCAGAGCCAGCGAGATCGACAGAAAGCTGAAGTGGTAGAAGAGCTCGGCCGAGAACAGACGGCTGAGCAGCACCTGAAGCGCCAACACGCAGCTGGCCACCAAGCCAACTCCCAACCCCACCCGCAGCGGCAACCGATTGACCATGGGGCCGGATCCTAGAGCTTCGTCGTTCATCGGAGCGCCTCAAAGAGGACGGGAACGGCGGGTGGCTTCTGCCAAGCCCGCTTCTGCCGGCGGGTGCGAATCCAAGGAGCTGAAACACTGCGGCCGTGGACGCGACCCCGATCTTTGAGCGAACAGACGTGACTGAGCGACCGGGGCGTTCACCGACGTGGCTCAGTCCCGTGTCACGCGTCAGTTCCAGCGTCTGGTCACTGGCCTTCTACACGCTGCTCTCGCTGGCCTTCTTCGGGCCGCCGGTCCTGCCGTTCCTCGGGCACCCGTCCACCACGGTGATCGCCCGTGACCAGATCGACTCGAGCCTGTTCATGTGGTTCTTCGCCTGGTGGCCGCACGCGCTGCTGCACGGCACAAACCCGTTCGTGACCCACGCGATGTTCGTCCCGGAGGGCTTCAACCTGCAGTGGACGACGCCGATGCCGGGACCCAGCATCGTCCTCGCGCCGATCACCCTGGCCTTCGGGCCGGCCGTCACCTACAACCTGATCCAGCTGCTGTCACCCGCCCTGAGCGCCTGGGCCGCCTTTGCGCTATGCCGTCACGTGACCGGGAAAACGTGGCCCTCGGTGGTCGGAGGCTACGCCTTCGGGTTCTCTCCCTACGTCCTCGCGCACCTGACCGGAAGTCCGTTCCTGGCCCTGGTGCCGCTCGTCCCGGTGTTCGTGCTGCTCGTGCTGCGCCGCCTGGACGGATCGATCACGGCCCGACGCTTCGTGTCGCTGATGGCGCTCGCGATGATCGCCCAGTTTTTGGTCTCGACCGAGGTGCTGGCGACGGCGGCGCTGTTCGGCGCCTTCGCGCTGATCATCGCCTACGCGCTGTTCGCCGGGCTCCGGCGCCCGCTGATCGAGGTCGTCAGGCTGATCGTGGCCGCGGGGATCGCCACGGCCGTGGTGGTGAGCCCGTTCCTCTACTTCTTCTTCTTCGGTCGCCACTACCCGCCGATCGGAACGGCCTTCTCGGCTGACCTGCTGTCCTTCGTCAAACCGCCCGGCTTTCTCGAGACCAGCCCTGGGCATGCGCCGACCGGCCTCGTACTCGGCTCCGGCGAGGCCTATCTGGGGGCTCCCCTGTTGGTCCTGATCGCTGCTTTTCTCTGGGAGCGACGATCTGAGCGGGTGGCCCGGCTCGCGGTGGCCGGCGTCGTCGTGGCGCTGGTGGCGTCGTTGGGAAGGCTGCTTCACGTCAACGGTCAGCCCTCGGTGGCGCTGCCCTGGCACCTGCTGGCGCAGCTGCCGGTGCTGCGCTACGCGATCCCGATTCGCTTCGCGCTGTTCGCGATTCTGCCGGCCGCGCTGGTGCTCGCCATCTGGCTGGCCGACCGGGGAGGGCCGGTGCGCTGGGGGCTGGCGCTGCTGACGATCGCCTCGTTTGCGCCAAATCTCGGCAATGTCGCCTGGCAGACGAAGCTCACCGAGCCCGCGTTCTTCGCCCGCGGGACCTACCGCCGCTACCTGACCCCCGCCGACCGCGTGGTGACCATCCCGACCCTGGGCGCCAACGAGCGCTGGCAGGCGCTCAGCGGCTTCCGCTTCGCGCTGGCCAGCGGTTACGCCGGCGCGTATCCGCCCAGCTATGCGCGCTTTCCCACCTGGGGCACCCTCCTGACAGGGGCTCTCACCCCTGACTACGCTGCCCAGCTGCGCCGCTTTGTCGCCGCCAAGGGCGTGACCGCGGTGGTCGTCGACAAGCGTTATCCGGGGCCGTGGCGACGGCTGTTCGCAACCTTGGGTACGCCACCGCTCGACACCGGCGGCGTCCTCCTGTACCGGATCCGATCCGCTCAGGGGGCTCGGGTCACGGTATCGCCGGCGCGACGTGCGGGGGCGCCCGCCGGCGCGGTTACGCGCTGGGCGCGGCTCTCGCGGACCTCCGGCGCTTGAAGCGCAGCAGCGGGCGCTCGGCGAAGTGATAGCTCGCGCCCGCAATCGCCACCGCGGCCAGGGCGGTGAGGATGAGCAGCACGACGAAGGCCACCGTGCCGCTGTTGCCATGGACCGTCAGGTGGCCGGCCAGAAGCTCCAGGAGGTTCAGGTGCCACAGGTAGATGCCGTAGGAGATCAGGCCCAGCCAGGCCAGCCCGGGCCACGCCATGATGCGGCGCGGCCCTCCGCCCGCCCGGTCGCCGAACACCGCGGGCAGGACCAGCAGCAGGGCCATCAGCCCGCCCAGCAATCGGTTCACCAGCACCTCCTTGAGGTTGGAGTACCCGGCCGCAGGCGGCTTTCCCAGCAGGAACGAGAGCACCACGTAGAGGGCGATCGCCCCGCCCCAGCACAGCCACGGCCGCTCGGTGATCACGAGCACCGCCCGCGAGGGCCGGCGCTCCGCCCGGTCGGGCCGGCTGGCGCTGATCAGGGCGAGGCCCATGCCGAGCGCGAACCACTGCATGTAGACCGGGAGGGTGATCGGGAACGCCGAGTCGGAGTAGCGCAGGACCAGCGAGGCGACCCCGAGCCCGGCCAGGACGCCGAGCTCCACTCGCACCCGGCGCGGCCCGCCTCCCAACCGGCCGACGAGCATCGAGTAAAACGGCAGCAGCAGATAGAAGCTGACCTCAACGCACAGGCTCCAGGCCACGACGATGCCACCGATTGACACATCGTGGTTGTACACCTGGAGAAAGAAATAGTAATACCACCAGTTGTGGGTGAACACACCGGGCAGGCCCGGATAGATGGCCAGGACGGTGAGGGCCAGCCAATACGCGGGCACGATCCGCAGCAGGCGCCGCCGCGCATAGTCTCGCCACGGTGAGCGCGGCGCCCCGCCGAGCTGAGCGCTCACCAGGGGCCGGTAGAGCAGGAAGCCCGACAGGATGAAGAATACCGTCACCCCCTGGTCACCGTTGGCTGCGAGCGGCCCCCACCAGTACATGACGGTGACGTGAGTGGCTCCGGCCACGTGCCCGAACAGCACGGCCAGAGCCGCGAAGGCGCGCAGCGAGTCGAGCAGGGGGAAGCGCGGGTTGCCTGGCGGGGGTGCCACTGCCGGCGCCACGTCGCCATTGCTCCGGGGCGACCGCTGAGGGCTGCGCAAGGGCTCTCGGGACACCGTGGACACAGCGGCAGTCTAAGCTACGGCCGGTGAAGTTAGCCGCGGTGGCGAGGCACCCGCGGGAGTGGAATCACGAGCGGGTGCGGCGACGGGTTGCCAGCGCCCATCTGGCGGGGGGGTCGAGATCGGGGCCCTTTACCACCCGTTTCCGGCCCCGGATGGATGCTCTGTCGAGTATCTGGACCGACTCAGCGCCGCTGACCTGCGCGCCGAATATCCCGAGCTCGACGACCAGCCGCTGGTGGAGGTCGATGTACTGGACGACGGCGAGACTCTGGCCACGCTGAGCGACGAGAGCGTCGACTTCGTCATTGCCAGCCACTTCCTGGAACGTGGAACACAGCCAGGACCCAATTGGAACGCTGAGAAACCACGTGCGCGTCGTCCGGACGGGGTGGTCCTGCTCGCGCGTCCTGACCGACGCCGAGGCCTTGACCGATCTCGCCCGCCCACCCCGTTCGCGCATCGGCTGGTCGACCATCAGAGCGGCCCGCAAGTGTCGCGCCCAGGCCACTATCAGGAGTGGGTCGCCTGGTCGACCTTACCCTAGCTCGGGAAGATCGACGCGGGTGAGGTAGACCGACACGCTGCGGCCCTGGAGGCGCGTCAATACAGCATCCACTTCCATTGCTGGACTGCGGAAGAATTCGCCGACGCAACTTCGGCAGATCATCGACCGGTTCCAGCTGAACGCCTTCCTCGAACGTCGTCCATGACCCCTACCGGTCGAAATAGTGGAGCAGCGACAGAACTATCACGGTTTCTGATCGCTCTCAAGCGAATCGCCTAGTTGAGGCTTGGCTTCGGGTTGCTTTGGGTCCGATACAATCGGCCGATGACGAGAGCGCGTTACACGGTTCGGCTGGGCAGCGAGTTTGTCGCTTACGCTGTGGTCAATCGTGTCTGGTGGGTAATCCCGCTGATGGTGCTTCTCGCGCTGGCGGCACTGCTCGTCGTGGTCGGCCAGGCCGCGGCGCCCGTGTCGATTTACCCGCTGTTCTGAGCCCCGTGCCGACCTCCCTCGAAGCCCGTGCGGATGTGCATGAGCCGCTGCCAGATTGGTCAGCCGTCCCGGATGCTGCGGCCACTGGGCGCCGGCCGATCATTGGGGTGGTGGTGCGAGGGGGAATCGGCTTGGCGGTGGTGGCGGTCCTGTGGCTGCTCGGGCGCCACGTGGCGGCGCTTGTGCTGCTCGCGGTGCTCACCCTGACCGCCGCGGCGAGCCTGCGGCTGCCCGCGGTCGCCTTGGCCCTCGATCGAGCGACCAAGGCGGTCCAGCGCGGCGCCGCTCGCGTGCTCACCTTCATCGTCCTGGTCGCGCTCGAGCTGCTCGTGGTCATTCCGGTCTCGCTCGTCCTGCGACTCGTTCGCGTCGACCCGCTGAAGCCGCGGGCCGTGGCGAGCGAGGACTCGTTCTGGGTCGCGACCGAACGCCATCCGACGCGGCGGCTCTACCGGCGCGAGTTCGCCTATGAGCGCGTCGGCCTCGACGCTGGTCGTGGCCAGCCATCGCGGCGCCGACGACTTCGGACCGTCGTGGCCTTCGCGGCGCTGCTGGTGGCAGTCGATCTGGCCGTCGGCGCGCTGCTCCACACCCAGGACCAGCCGGCGATCGTGAACCCGGCTCGGACCCTCAGCCTGCTGCCCAGTGCCAACGTGCCGGCGGCCCGAGGCGAGCCATGGGCCCAGGAGCTGGGGCTCGAGCTCGGCCACGTCTACTACGGGCAGCGCTATGACCCGTACCTGGGTTGGACGATGCCCGATTACGACGGCCGGTACGTACACGTGAGCGCCGGCCTGCGACGTTCCTTCCAGGCGCCGGGCAGTCAGTCGCGGCGCGCTCTGCAGATCTTCTTCTTCGGCGGCTCGGCCCTGTTTGGCGTCTTTCAACGCGACGACGACACGATCCCGTCGGACTTCGCTCGCCTCGCCGCGGCCAGCGGCATCCCGGTCAAGGTGTGGAACTTTGGGGCGATCGGCTATGTCAACTGGCAGGAGGTGCTCCGCTTCGAGCAGCTCGTCTCGAGCGGCCGGGCCCCCGATCTGGCGGTCTTCTATGACGGCGCCAACGAGCTGCTCACCCAGTTCCGACTGGGGCCCCACACGAGCCCCTCCCATCCTGAGGCCCGGGCCGTCGCCCAGCTCCTGCCGTTCGCCGGCGTGACCCAGCCGGCGGCGCAGAAGAGCACCCAGAGCCCGCTCAGCGCCCTGTATCACGCCTGGACCAACGTGAGTGCGGTGAGCTGGCTCCTGCGCCGGCTGCGCGGGGTTCCCCCCGCCCCGCAGCTCACCCTGCCCCCCTGGGCCGGCAGCCAGAGTCAGCAGGCCGTCAGCGCCGGCCGGGACGCCGCGATCGTCTACAACCGCGGCGTCGATCTCGCCCACCGCCTCGCCGCCAGCTACCATATCAGCAGCGCGTTCTTCTGGCAGCCGATCATCTACAGCAAGCGCAAGGTGCCGGGCGAGCTCCCGGCCCAGGACCTGCTCGGAACCGATCCGCAAGCCTGGACGCGCGCCTACCGGATCGCCCGGTCGCAGCTGCGGGCACCGGCCGTCGACGTCGCCAGCGCCCTGAACTCGATCACCACGCCGCTCATGTTCGATTTCGTGCACACCAATGAGCTGGGCGCGAGGGTGATGGCGCAGAACCTCTTTGCCCGGCTGACGCCCACCCTTCGCCGGCTGTACCGGAGCAAGCACGGGTGAACATCCTCGGGATCAGCGCCTTCTACCACGACTCGGCGGCGGCGCTGGTTCGGGACGGCGTGATCGTGGCGGCGGCCCAGGAGGAGCGGTTCACGCGGGTCAAGCACGACGACCGCCTGCCGATCAACGCGATCCGCTACTGCCTTCGGGCAGCCGACGTGGGCCCGGGCGAGATCAATGCCGTCGTGTACTACGACAAGCCGATCACCACGTTCATGCGGCTCCTGAAGACCTACCTCCGGGTGGGACCGGCCGGCTTCCGGTCCTTTCAGCAGGCGATGCCGCTGTGGGCCCGGCAGAAGCTCTGGATCCCGCTCGAGATCGAGCGTGGCCTGGGCCGAATCGGATACCGAGCGCCATCCGAGGTCTACTTCGCCGAGCATCACGAGAGTCACGCGGCGAGCGCCTTCTATCCCTCGCCATTCTCCTCCGCGGCCGTGCTGACCTTCGACGGCGTCGGCGAATGGGCCACCAGCACGATCGGGGTGGGGGAGGGCAACCGGATCACGCTTGACCGTCAGCTGCGCTTCCCGAACTCGATCGGTCTCCTGTACTCGGCCTTCACATACTTCTGCGGATTCCGGGTCAACTCCGGTGAGTACAAGCTGATGGGCCTCGCCCCCTACGGGGAGCCGCGCTACGCCGCGCGCATCCTCGATCAGCTGATCGACCTGCGCGACGACGGCTCCTTTGAGATGAACATGCGCTACTTCGGCTTCCTGAGCGGGCTGACGATGACCAACCAGAACTTCGATCGCCTGTTCGACGGCCCGCCGCGCCAACCTGAGTCCGAGATCACGCGCCGCGAGATGGACCTGGCCAGCTCCATCCAGGTGGTCACCGAGGAGGTGGTCCTGCGGATGGCCCGATACGCCGCCACCACCACCGGTCAGCGCGATGCGTGCCTGGCCGGCGGGGTGGCCCTCAACTGCGTCTCCAACGGCCGGTTGCTGCGCGAGGGGCCGTTCGACCGCCTGTGGATCCAGCCCGCGGCCGGAGATGCGGGCGGCGCCGTCGGCGCGGCGTTACTGGCCTGGTACCAGATCGCCGGGCACGAGCGCACTCCCCCGGTGCAAGCCGACGGGATGAGCAGCGCCTACCTGGGCCCCGAGTTCTCTGACCGGCAGATCGAGCAGTACCTGCGCCACCACGGGTACGCGTACCGGTCGGTTCCCGATCGAGCCGAGTGGGCGGAGCAGATCGCTGCGCTGGTGGCGGCCGGGAAGGTGGTGGGGCTGTTCGTCGGGCGTATGGAGTTCGGCCCGCGGGCGCTCGGCCACCGGTCGATCATCGGCGACGCACGTTCACCGGCCATGCAATCGATCATGAACCTGAAGATCAAGTACCGCGAGTCGTTTCGACCCTTCGCCCCGGCGGTGCTCGCCGAACGGGCGGCCGAGTACTTCGACATCGGGGTGGACTCGCCGTACATGATGCTGGTGGCGACTGTGCGCGAGAGCCTGCGCAAGGGCAACGGGCGCCCGGCGGCCGATGACCTCCGTGACTGGGTCAACGAGATCCGCTCCGGGATTCCGGCGGTCACCCACGTGGACTACTCGGCCCGCCTGCAGACGGTGAGCCGGGAGCAGAGCCCTGAATTCCACGCGATCCTGTCCGCGTTCGATTCGATCACCAGCTGTCCGGTGATGATCAACACCTCGTTCAACGTGCGAGGCGAGCCGATCGTCTGCACACCGGAGGACGCCTATCGCTGCTTCATGCGGACCGAGATGGACCATCTCGTACTCGGCAGCCAGATCCTCGATCGCACCGAGCAGCCCGTCTGGCCGGAGGGCACCGAGTGGCAGGAGGACCTTGTCCTCGACTGATCTCCCCGCTGCGCGGAAGGGCGCCCGGTGATCGTCAGGAGGGAACCGGCGCTCGGAGCAACTCGTCCGTGCTCTCGGTCACCGGCGAGCGTGAGCCCCGGCACAGGAGCTGCTCGGTCGCGACTGCCGCGAGCACCACGAGGGTGATCTCAGCCGGCTCGCGCAGGCGCAGGAAACCGTAGCCCAGCACGGCGGCGATCGTGACCGAGACGGCCGGCGCCACCAGCGCCCAGACCGGCCTTCGGCGGCGACGCAGGAGCAGCAGGCCGTATAGGGCCGGAGCCAACAGCAGGTAGTACATGATCACGCCGGCGTCCTGGGCCCAGGGCGCGCGGCCCGAGTTGGTCTCAAACGGCCCGCGCACGCCCCACAGCCGTTCGATGCGCGCGGCAGCCACGGCCGGCCAGCGCCCGACGTGATGCAGGGCGTACTGCACGCCCACGCTCTGGTCGTGGGCGGCCTGAACGGCCTCGTTCCCGGCCGAGACGTGGTTACAGAAGTAGCTCCAGCTCCCGATGAAGCTGCCGGAGTATGTGGCATCGCAGTTGGCGCCCCCGATCACCCCTCCCGTGTCATCGGAGATCGGGACAAAGCGCCCGAAGGCGTTGAAGTTGTGAATCGTCCAAGGCGTCAGCACGAGCACGAACGCCACACCGGCGACCGCCGTCAGACGTAGACCCCGGGGCCGCCGGACGAGGGGGATGACCAGCAGGAAGAACAGCAGCACGGCCTCGCCGCGGGTCAGTGCGGCCAGCCCCAGGAGCCCGCCGAACCCGAGCCCCCGAGCGACCGACGGGGCTTCGTAGAGGCGATAGGCCGATAGCAGCGAGACGGCGATCAGGAAGCCGTAGAGCGTCTCGCTCATCAGCGCCCCGTCGGCGGTGACCAGGATCGGGTACACGGCGGCGATTGCGGCCGCGAGCAGGCCGCCCCGGTCACCGGCCAGCCGGCGGCCGAGCAGCCCGATCGCGACGATCGTTCCGGCCCCGAACACGGTTCCGGCCAGCCGCTGCACGACCTCCCCCGTCCCGCCCAGTTCCGCCAGCCCGGCCAGCACGATCGGGTACAGCGGCGGATGCTCGGCGGTCGCCACCGTCCGTCCGATGCTCGCGAACACCGGCTCGATGAAGCCGCGGCCGTGCGCCAGCAGGATCGGAGCTAGGTGGTAGTAAGCCTGGTCGTCCAGGCTGTGCGGAGGCCACGGCGCCACCAGCACCGTGTTCAACACCCGGATCACGACGCCGATCCCTACCAGCAGCGCCATCCAGGCCGCGAACCGGCGCCCGGAAGCCGATTCGTCGGCGTGGTCCGCTGCGGCGGCGGTAGCGGCCACGGAGTCTGCGGACACGGTGGCAGTCTAGGCGCGGCGGCCTGGGAACCCAGCTACCCTGGGCCGCTTGACGGGGCGGATCACGCGCAATCGGGCCATGACGCTGGGCTTCATCGCCCTGGCGTTTGCCCTCGCCTTCTGGCAGCGGCCCGGCTGGGCGACCACGGACACCAAGCTCGACCTGCACGTCGATCCCGTCCATTTCCTGTCGTTCGTCGCCTCGGTCTGGACCCAGACCACCGATCTCGGTGAGGTGCACAGCGCTCAGTACACGGGCTATCTGTGGCCGATGGGACCGTTCTTCGCCGCGATGCACATCATCGGGCTCTCCGCGTGGGTGGCGCAGCGCGTGTGGCTCGGGCTCATGTTCGCGCTGGCCGTGTGGGGGATGCTCAAGCTGATGGACGTCATGTTCGACCGTCGGCGGGGCATCGCCCACGCGGTCGCGGCGACCTTCTTCTTGTTCAACCCCTACACCGTGGTCTTCACCGGCCGCACGAGCATCACCCTGCTGGGCTACGCGGCGCTCCCTTGGTTCTTGATCGTCGTCCACCATGGTGTCCGGTCGGTCACGCGCTGGCGCGACTGGCGGGGCTGGTGGTGGGCCGCGCTGTTCGCCCTGACCCTGACCTCAATCGGAGGCGGCATCAACGCCGCGGTCGTCGGTTGGATGCTGGTCGGCCCGCTCGTGCTGTTGATCTACGAGCCGCTGACCGGCGCGGTGCGCTGGCGCGACTCGGTGACCTTCCTGCTCCGGATGGGGGTGCTCGGCATCATCGCCTCGCTCTGGTGGATCCTGCCGCTGCTCGTGCACGTCCAGTACGGGATCGACTTCCTGAAGTTCACCGAGCAGCCGGCTTCCATCTGGGGCACCAACAGCATCACCGAGGCGCTGCGCCTCATGTCCTACTGGACCTCCTACATCCAGTTCGGGTTCCACGGCGTCCAGCGGCCCCTCTATGCCAACGGCCCGACGATGCTCTTCAACCCGTTCGTGGTCGTCGCCTCGCTGCTGCTGCCCGCCCTGGCGGTGGCGTCCTTCCTGCTCGCCCGGCGCTGGCGCTACGGCCCCTTCCTGATGCTGATGACGGTGGTCGGCGTGGTGATCATGACCGGTGGGTTCCCGGTCGGCACCCCGCTGCGCCACGCGATGGAGGCGGCCTACCGCGCCACCTTCGTTGTGCGCTTCATGCGCACGACCCAGAAGGCGGCTCCGCTGGTGGCCTGCGGCGTCGCCGGGCTGCTGGGGATCGGAGCCCAGCTCGCCTGGATCCGGGTGCGCAGCTGGGGTCAGGATCGGGCATCCCGCTGGCGGCCGCCCCGTCCGGTGCTCCTGGTCGGCGGGCCGGTGGTGCTGGCCGGGCTGATCGTGCTGGCCTCGCTGCCCCTGGTTCGCGGCGTCGCCCTCGATCGGCAGGTCAACTTCAAGCGGATCCCGAGCGCGTGGACCACGGCGGGGCATGACGTCAACCGTCAGCTCCCCACCAACACGCGAGCGCTGGTCCTGCCGGGGCAGATCTTCGCCTACTACAAGTGGGGTGGGACGATCGACGCCATTCTGCCCCGGGTGACCACGCGGCCGGTCGCGGTCCGCTACGAGACTCCGTACTCGGACCTCCACGCCGACGATCTGCTGGCCACCGTCGATGACCTCGTCCAGCAACGCCGCCTGTTCCCCGGGCAGCTGCTCCCGCTGCTCAAGCTGATGGGGGTCGGCGCGGTGGTCACCGGCTCCGATGACGACATCACGCGCAGCGGGGCGATCGATCCGGCGGCCGCCGCCGGAGAGCTCGCCGCCTACGGCCTGCCCCAACCCTCGCGGAGCTACGGGCCGGTCTCGAGCCTGCCTGCGGCCGCCGGGGACATCGGCCCCTCGCAGGCGCTGCCCGAAGTCCGCCGCTACGACATCCCGGCCGGGCGCGGGATCGTCCACGTCGACGCCGGTCCGGCGACGATCGTCGATGGCAGTGGGGCAGGCCTCGCGGCGATGGCCGCGTTCGGAGCCCTCCCGGCCCAAAACCCGATCTTCTACGCCGGTGATCTGACCACCGCGGCGCTGCGCCGCGAGGCCGCCGCCGGGGCCGACGTGGTGGTCACCGACTCAAACCGCCGCCAGCAGTTCGTGCCCGAGTACGCCCAGCAGAACCTGGGTGACGTGCTGAGCCCCTCTGACCCGGTTCCCTTCAACTTCGCGATCACCGACCCGTTCCCCAATCTGGGCACCAACGGGCAAACCGTGTCGGTGCTGCAGGGGGGCAGCTACCTGCAGGCGATCAGCGAGGGCGGGACCCTGTCGTTCCCCGAGAACGCCCCGATTGCCGCCTTCGACGGCAACCTGTCCACCTCATGGGTGGCAGACCGCTACGTCGGCCCCGTCAACCGCTACATCGACGTCGGCTTCAGCCACCCGCGGGACGTCCCCTACGTCGACGTCTACCCGCTCAGCGGCCTGCATGGCGTGGTCACCCGCGTCGACGTCAACGGCATCGCGCGGAACGTCGGTCTCGGCTGGACCCGGATCCCGGTCAACCTGCACCACGTCTCTGCGCTCCGCGTGCGAATCGACAACGTCAGACAGCCGAAGGTCGCGCTCGGCGGGCCGGGGGGGTTCCGGGAGATCCGCATCCCGGGGTTCCACGTCCGCGAGCTGCTGCGCACGCCGGTGCTCGTGGCCAGGGCGCTGGCCGGGCGAGACCTCTCGCGCTCGGCCCTGACCTATGTGTTCGAGCGCCAGACCGGCGAGAACCCTTTCCTGCGCAATCGCTATCGCATCTCGCCGGTGCTTGACAAGCTCGAGGGGACCGGGGATGCGGAGCAGTACATCGATCGGGCCACCTTCACCCCGGCCGCCCGCACCTTCCGGGTGCAGGCTTGGGTCAATCCGTCGATATATACGGCTGACTCGACGCTTGACCGTTTGGCCGGAGTGTCCGGACCCGTCCGCTTCGATTCATCCAGCCGCTTTGAGAACCAGCCGCGCTACCGGGCTTCGAGCGCCTTCGACGGCTCGGCCGCCACGGCCTGGATCGGAGATTGGCTGCCCGGCGAGGCGCCCAGCCCGTGGATCTCCTGGACGACCCCGGGCCTGCACACGATCTCGCAGCTGCGCCTGACTCCTCCGACGGCGGCGGTGGCTCGGCCCACTGAGGTCCAGCTGACCTGGACCGGCGGCGCCACTGGACCGTTGCCGGTGTCAAGCGACGGAACCGTCCTGCTGCCCCATCCGGCGCGAGCTCGGGCGTTTCGGTTGACCGTGGTCTCGGCTCGGTACCCCGGCTTCGCCACCGCCCGTCAGCGGCTGGCGACCGCGGTCGGCATCGGCGAGCTGACCGTGCCCGGCTTGCGCCCCGTCTCGGTCCCTCAGAGTGGAGCCCTGAGGGCGGCCTGCGGCTCGGTGGCGATCGAGATGGGGGGGCACGTCGTTGCGCTGCGACCCGTGGGGACACTCGCCGCGTTGAACGCGGGGGAGCCGCTTCGCGCCAGCTCCTGTCACGGTCCGACGCCTATGGCCTCCGGGATCCAGGAGATCCGCTCGCTTCCCGGGCCGTTCAGTGTCGATCTGCTGCAGTTGCATTCGCCCGCCCCCAGTCCGGTGGCGGCGGTCGCCGGCGGTGGCACGGTCCTTGATCCGGGGAGCCTGGGGACCAGCTCGGTCAGCGGGGTCCGGGTAGCGCTGCGCGGGCCGGCGTGGCTGACGCTGGGTGAGAGCTATGACCAGGGCTGGCGCGCCACGTGTGACGGTCGCCCGCTCGGCGCTCCCCAGCCGATCGACGGGTACGCCAACGGCTGGCTGGCCCCAGCCGGCTGCCACCGCGTTGCGTTTACGTTCGGTCCCCAGAGCACGGCGCGCGAGGGCTACCTGATCTCGGCCGTGGCCTGCCTGCTGCTGCTGCTCTTCCTGATCGTCGGCCGGGTGCGCGCGCGGCGGGATCCGGCGGCCGGGGTCCTCACGGGGGACGAGCTTCCCGAGCCCGTGCGCGCAGGCATCGCTCTCCCTTATGCGCTGGCCCTCTCAGTCCTCGTCTCGGTTGCGGTCGGCCTGATCTTCGCGCTGCGCGCGGGCGCGGCGGTGTTCCCCTTCCTGGCCGTCATCTTCTGGCGGGGCTACGGGCCCCGGCTGCTGGTCTCAGTTGCCGCCGTGCTCCTCGGCATCGTGGTGCCGTTCGTGTACCTCGTCTTTCCGCCTCCCAACCTCGGCGGCTACAACTTCAACTACAGCGTTTCGCTGATCTGGGCCCACTGGACCGGAGTGGCGGCGATCCTGCTGCTCGCCCTGGCCTGCTGGAGGATGCTCGCCGCGCAGCGAAGCCAACGCCGGCCACCGAAACCGGCCCCGACCGACGATCTCCCGGATCTCGGCCTCGAGCCGAACGCCGGAGACGGCGAGCTGACGGGGGCCGGGCGCGCCTACGAGCGCCGCTGAGCTTCGGGCCGACGATTACGCGGCCGACGGCCGCTTAATCTGGCCGATGAACACGGCTCGGGCTGAGTACAACAGGAAGTCGTAGGGAACGTTCCAAACCTCCTCCGGGGGTGCCTCACGCCAGTGGGTCTGGCCGACTCGGCGCAGCGCAGCGGCGCGGGTGAACCGAAACACGCCGCTACTCAGGGCCGCGTCGAGCCCGGGGTGGTAACCGACTGGTACCGTCACTAGGAGCTGCCCGCCCGGCGCCAGCAGGCCCTCGAGCCGACGCAGCCCTTCAACCGCCTTTTCGGGCTCGCGCGGCTCCTCGTCCCAGCCGACGTGCTCGATCGTGGACACCGCCACGACCAGGTCGAACTGGCCCAGGTCATCCAGGTCGAGCGCGTCACGATTGAGCACGCCGGGCTGTTGCTCGTACTTGTCGACGATGACGTGATTCTGAGGGCGGTAGTGCGACAGGACGTTGCCGACCTCGAGGATGCGCTGACCGGCGTGGCGGTCGACGACGGCCTGGGCGATCGGCACCTCGACCGCGCGCTCGGTCAGCCACGACCATTTGTAGGGGTGAAATCGGTAGGAGTAGCGCTCACCCCAGAACGTGAACCCCCCGTGGTGTCCGGGCAGTGTCCACGGCACGCCGGCGAGCAGCCCCGTCCCCCAGCGCGCGAAGTCGCCGATTACTGGTCGCGGACCGCGGAGGCGGGCCGCCCGGGCCACACGCGCACCCAGGGCCTGCGGGATATAGGCGCCTGAGGCCAGATCGGGTCTGAGCATACCGGCTCGGCCTTGGCGGCAGGCAGGCCGGGCTGCCGTTAGTTAGGATTGTTGGCCTGTTCAGCGCCCGGCTCACCCGAACTGGAGAGGCTCGCAGGCCACCCCATGCCGTTTGACTACACCAGGATCCGTCGTGGCGAGATGATCGCGGCGATCGGCGCGTTGGTGCTGATCGTGGTCATGTTCCTGCCGTGGTACAGCTTCAAAGGTGACAACCGGGCGCGCTATCTGTTGGGCACGAGCGGAAAGCTGCCGCTCACGGGGACCGCCTGGCACGTGTACAGCAACACGTCCATCTTGTTTCTCCTGCTGATCGTCGTCGCAGTGGCGCTATCGGTGCTGACCGCCACCGGGCGAAGGGTCGACTTTCCGTTGGCGGGCGCCGCGACCGCCCTCGGAGTTCTGACCGTCCTGGTCGCGATCGACAAGCTGTTCATCAATCTGCCCGGTGGCAGTCAGTTCAGCCAATCCGCCTACGGTGGCTACCTCGGCCTGCTGGCGATCATTGTCATTACCGTCGGAGCGGCCCTTACCGCCCGCGAGGATGGGTGGCGGCCCGCCCGTCATGCTCCCGCGGTCGAGACCGGGGATCCGGCCGGCGGCGGGCCGGCTGTGCCCATCGGCGACTCGACTCCGGCGCGGGAGGCTTCGCCGCGCCGCGAGGAGTGAAGCTGCGGCTGTCGGCCGGCGTCTCGATCGGGGTACGTCGCCGCCGCTCGCGATCGAGCGTGATCAGCCGCGCAGCGCAATCGCTGAGGCTCCGGGCCGCCGACGCCGTCGACGGCGTGCTGGGCCGTCGCGACGAGCTGACGCCGCCGCGCCGCCTGGCCGACTACGTGGGCGACAGCGACTTTCGGGCCACCGGGGACGAGTTCCTGGGCTACTTCCGGGACTTGGCGGACCTGGCGCCGAGCGACCGGGTGCTCGACATCGGTTGCGGCATCGGGCGGATGGCGCGGGTTCTGGCGGCGGTGCTGCGGCCTCCGGGCTCCTATGACGGCTTTGACATCGTGCCGGAGGGGATTGCCTGGTGTCAGGCGCACTACCGCGCTACGCCGGTGCCGTTTCGCTTCCAGCACGCCGATCTGCACAACGCGTCCTATAACCCGGGCGGGCGAGAGTCCGCGCAGGACTACCGGTTCCCGTATCCGGCGGGCTCGTTTGACCTCGTGCTCGCCACCTCGGTGTTCACCCATCTGCTCCCTGACGCGGCCCAGCACTACCTCGCCCAGGCCGCGGGCGTGCTGGCCCCGGGGGGCCGGCTGTTCACGACCTGGTTCCTGCTGGCCGATCGGTCCCCGCCGCCGCACCCGTTCGGCCCCGCCCACGCGATCCGCGCCGCCGACTCGATCGCACCGGCGGCGGTCGCCGATCCCGCCGCCCCCGAGGCGGCGGTCGCCTATCCGGAGGGCTGGCTGCGCGAGCGGCTGGGCGCGCACGGGTTCTCGGTCCGGGCGATCCAGCCCGGATCCTGGCGCGGCGGGTCGGACGACGTCCAGGGTGCGGCCCATCAGGACATCGTGATCGCCTACCGAGACTGAACCGCCACCGGCGCTCGGGAGCCGCGCAGAGAGCCCATCAGCTCGAGCATCAGCGTCCGTTCGCGCCGCACGGCGGTGGCGGTGTAGACGGCCACGAACAGCGCCAGCTCGGCGATCGCCTGCCCCAGGGGGCGGTGGCCGCCCCACAGGGCCAGCCGCAGTGCGATCGCGGCGCCCGCCGCCAGCGCGATCGGGATCAGCGTGGGACCCACCAGCTGGCGGTAGCGCACGTCGGGCAGCAGCCGGCGGACATACACGCTGCGCACCGCGAAGGCGACCAGCGCCGCGCCGATCCGCCCCAGCGCAAAGCCGTCAAAGCCGTCCAGCAGCAGACCGGTCAGCCCGAGGCCGAGAAACGCCGCGGCTCCGGCCCCCGCTTCGACGGCCGGCGGGCCGGTATCGCCGTGGGCCCGGAAGAAGGAGAACCAGTTGAACCCCAGCTGGGTGATCGCCCCCACCACCGCCAGGGCCTGCAGCAGCACGACCGCGGGTCTCCAGCTCGGCCCCAGGACGAAGCTGACCAGGTCAGGCGCGAACAGCACGATCCCGACGGCGTACGGCGCCACCCACATCAGCGTCGCCCGGTTTGACTTGACGTACAGCTCCTCGAGCGCGTGGCGCTGGCCCTGGATGGCGCAGATCGCCGGATAGATGGTCGCGGTGACGATCTGGTCAGCACGATCGATGTAGCGCGTGAGGGTGACCGCCAGCGTGATGAAGCCCGCCGCGGCCAGGCCGTCGTGGAGCTTGATGGCCAGCACCTGGCCTTGGGCGATCACGATCGCGCCGAACACGGTGAGCAGGATCGGGGCCGAGAAGCGCAGGTAGCGCGCCGCCACGCGGCGGTCAAACCGCAGCGCCAGCCGGTAGGGCGCCACCATCAGGGCCGCCGATACGGCGACCAGGTATCCCGCCACCTGCCCGATCACCAGGCACCAGACCCCCAGGCCGGTGGCCGCGGCCAGCGGCACCGTGACCAGGAATCCCACCACCGGCTGGATCGCCTGCAGCGAGCGCTGGCGGCCGAAGTCCATGCGCCGAAAGAACACCCACAGGGGCGACTGCAGGGCAAAGGCCAGCGGCAGGTAGGCCAGGCTGGCCATCAGGGCGAGCAGGCGCTGGTCTCGATACACGGTGGCCACCAACGGCGAGAGGGCCAGGATGATCGCGAACATCGCCGCCGAGAGCCCCAGCTCGAGCGTGAACGCATACTGAAACTCGCGCTCCTGATCGGCCTCGTTCTGCTGCACGAACGCCTCGTCGATGCCCACCCGCTTGAGCGCGATCAACGAGATGACGGTGGTCGAGACGACGCCGTAGAGGCCGATCTGGCGGGGGCCCAGCAGCCGCGTCACCACCAGGCCCTGCACCAGCACCAGCCCGTCGATCAGGACCAGGAAGCCGGCGGTCACGATCGTCCCCCGCAGGGTGCGCCGGCGCAGCTCGGCCCGGGGGAAGGGCAGGCGCTCGCTGATCGGGCGCTCCGGGTCCGGCAGGCCGTCCGGATTGGGGCCGGGAACCAGGCGCTCGGTCACCGGCGCCGCTCGATCCTCATCGGGCCCTCGCCCTCCGGAGGGCGCTCGAGACCAGCACCTCATAGACCCCGTAGCGGGCCGCCGGCGCGAAGTGCGCGGCCAGGTAGCGATCCAGGATGTGCACTCCGCTCGAGCGTCCCGAGCCGTTGGGCTCGACCGGAGTGGCGCGAGGATCAAGCCATCGGATCACCACCCGGCAGCGCGAGCGCCGCAGCGAGCCGATGATCTCGCGCTGTACGGGGGCTGTCGTCACGACGCCGGGCTGCATCACGTCATACCGGGTCGGGTTGGGGTGGCCGAGGATCACGTACAGCAGCGGGTCGCCGGCTTCGACGCGGTCAAACCGAGGATTGGCGACGAAGATCGGCTCGTGGGGGCGGGTCAGCTTGGCGATCTCACGCTCCAGCCGGGCGAGCGCGTGGGCGTCGGCTGGATCGGTCTGCACGCCGTCGCCAACGGGTCCGGGCACCGCCGCCAGTGCCGGCGGGTGCAGCGCCTGGCCGGCCCTTCGCTCGAGTCCGTGCACGGCGATCAGCGCCAGCATCACCAGCAGCACGATCCGCAGCGTCCACACCCGAGCGCCGGCGGCCGCCCCAGCGAGCATCACGGGGAGCACCGCGGCCAGGGGGACGAGATGGAACTCGTCGGTGCGACCGAGCAGATACCCGAGCCCGACGAGCGCCAGCGGGACCAGTGACCACGCTTCGGGGCTGGGCGTCCTGGCCCGGGCCTGCGCCACGATGCCGCCCCGGATGGCCGCGCTGGCGCGGGCCGGCTGGCCGGCGATCATCACCGCGACCGCCATCGCCAGCCCCCACAGCGCGAGCCCCGCGACGAGGATCACTGGGATGTAGAACTCGATCAGCTTGCTGGGCCGCAGCGGCCCGCTGAAGGCAAGCGGGAACGGAAGTCGCTGTAGGCCCTGGATCGCATAGAAGCCGACCGTGTCGTGGAGCATCGCCGCAGGCGCCACGGCAAAGAACGGAGCCAGGGTCATCAGGCCGCAGGCGATGGCCACCGCGCCGGTGCGAAGGCGGCTGCCCCGCGGCGCCTCGAGCAGTACGCCGATGATCGCCGCGACCCCGACCTCGAAGCGGAACAGACAGGTCAGACCGGCCAGTACGCCGCCCAGCCCGGGCCGCCGGCGGCCGACCAAGAGCGCCCCGAAGGCCAGGGCCAGCGCGGGAGGATTCGGACCGGGAAGGCTTGGATACGCCATCGCGGCGGCCACCGCGACCCAGGCGCCGAGGGCATAGAGCTCGGGTGCGCGTCGGCGCGCCAGCCGGTAGGCCAGCAGCGCGACCAGCGCATCCAAGACGGTTACCAGGACGCGCCACGTCAGCAATGACGCGCCGAAGATCTCCTGCAGCCCGGCGAGCGCCAGCGGCTGACCCGGAGGGTAGTTCATCCAGAAGTCGCGATACGGCCACTGCCCCGCTGCGATCCGAGCGCCGGCGTGGAGCAGCAGGCCCTCGTCGTGGGGGGAGATGCCCTGGAGGATCGTGAATCCAGACAGGCCGGCGGCCAGCGCCAGCAGCACCGCTTGGCGCAGGGGACCGGGAGCACCGGCCGACGCAGCGCTCGTCGGCGCGCCGGCGCGGGCCGAGGTCAGGGCGGGGCTGAGGAACGGTCGCCGCCGAGGCTGCACGCCTGCGCTCAGACGGATCCACCTCCCGCCGGCAGATCCACCATCCGACATCGAGCGCGAGTCTACCTGGGCGATCGCCGTGTACGGTCCGGGCGCATGGGGCAGGCAACGTGAGGATCGCCGTCGACGCACGGGCATTGGCCGGCGACCGGGGGGTGACGCGATACACCCGCGCGCTGCTCGAGGCTCTGGCGCGCGACTACCCCGAGGATGAATGGCGGCTGTTCGTGCCCAGCCGCGCGCCGCTGCCCGCGCTCGACGGACTGGGCCGCCGGCCGAACGTCTCGGTCCGCCGCCATCCGCTGCCGGGGCGGGTGCTGTTCAGCAGCTCGGCGATCCTCCGGCGCCCCCGCCTGGATCGCCTGACCGGCGGGACGCCGGACGTCGTCTGGGCCCCGACGATCGCTCCGCTGGCGCTGTCCTCTGCGGTTCCGCTCGTGCTGACGGTTCAGGATCTGAGCTTCGAGCTGCGGCCCCGCGACTTCACGCCTTATGAACGCCTGTGGCACGCGCTCGCCCGCCCCCGATCGCTGGCTCGGCACGCCCGGCGGGTGATCGTGCTCGCCGAGCCGACCCGGGACCAGCTGATCGTCCGTTGGGGGCTGGCGGCGGCGGCTGTCCGCGTCGTTCCCCCAGGCGTGCACGGGCCTGTCGAGGCCGCCGATCCGCTGGGGAGTCTCGAGCGCTTCGGACTGAGCCCTCGCGGTTACCTGCTGGCGGTCGGGGCGCTTGAGCCGCGCAAGGCGCCGCTGCTGCTCGCCCGGGCCTTCGCGCGGGCGCGGGCGCGCGGGCTGACCGCTGAGCTGGTTTTCGCCGGTGACGGGCGCCTGGCCGACCGGCTCGCCGGCCCCGGGGTGAAGCTGCTCGGACGGGTCAGCGACCGAGAGCTCGATGGCCTCTACGCCGGCGCGATGGCCCTCGTGGTGCCGTCGCTGCTGGAGGGTTTCGGACTGCCGTTGCGGGAGGCGCTGGCCCGCGGCACGCCCGCGGTCGTCAGTGATCTGTCCGTGTTCGGCGACGAGCTCTCAGACGCGGTGCTCCGAGTGCCGGTGGGGGATGAGGCGGCGCTGGCCGAGGGGCTTCTGCGGATCGCGCGCGAGGATGGGCTGCGGGAGCGGATGGCGCTGGCCGCTCCGGCGGCGGTCGCCGGGGCGACCTGGAGTGCCGCGGCCGCCCGCACGCGGGCCGTGCTCGCCGAGGCCGGGGGGGAGTCCGGGGCGTGAACGAGCTCCGCGGCATGAACGAACCCCGCGGCACGAACCCCGAGCGCCCGCTGGTCTCGATCGTGATCCCGAACTGGAACGGCCTGAAATGGCTGCCCGACTGCCTGGACTCGCTAGCCCGCCAGACATTGCCCCCGGACGAGGTGATCGTCGTCGACAACGGATCATCCGACGGCTCGCTTGACTACCTGCGCGTGGAGCATCCCGGTGTCACGGTGATGGAGCTCGGGCGCAACACCGGCTTTGCCCATGCCGTGAACCGAGGGGTCGAGCGCGCGCGCCACGAGCTCGTCGGGCTGCTCAACACAGACGTGGTGCTCGCGGACGATTGGCTTGCGCGGATGTCGCGCGCGCTGACCCGCGAACCCGGGGGGGGCGAGGTGGCCGCGGTGGCCGGCAAGATGCTCGAGCTGGATGATCCGCGTTTCGTCTATGACGCCGGTGACGTGCTACGGCGTGACGCGGTCTGTGACCAGCGCGGGCGCTTCGGCCGCGACGACGGGCGCTGGGACATCCCAGGGGAGGTGTTCGGCGCCTGTGCCGGCGCGGCTCTGTACCGGCGGGCGGGGCTGCGCGCGGTGGGCGGCTTCGACGAGCGCTACTTCGCCTACTTGGAGGACGTCGACCTCTCGCTGCGCCTGCGGTTGGCCGGCTGGCGCTGTCGCTATGAGCCTGCGGTGGCGCTGCACGCCGGCGAGGGCTCCTCGCACCAGCTCACCGGGGCTCACCATTACCTGGTGCAGCGCAACACGATGCTGCTGGTGGGCAAGGCGTTTCCGCTCCGATGGCTGCCGCTGGTCGCCTACCGCCAGGTCTCGTGGCTGCGCGAGGCGGTGCGCGAGCGGCGCCTGCTCCTGCATCTGCGGGCCTCGGCGGCCGGGCTGATGCTCGCCGTGCGCGCCACCGGCGAGCGGCGGGCACTGACGGCCGGCGCGCAGGTCCCGATCGAGGTCGCGATCCCGCCAAGCCCGATTCGCGGCCAGCCCCGTCCCGCGCCGCGCTGAGGCGGGCGGCGCTCAGCGGCGCGTCGGGGTGGGTCTACCAGTAGGGTTTGGCCCGGCGCACAGAAGCGTCGGCGTAGCTCATGACCACGGACGCGACCACAGTGCCAAGATTCGGCTTTCCGCTGACGCTGCCCCGTCTGCGGGTGCTATCGGAGTGGCGCTCGACCAGCGATCAGGCCGCGTGGCCCGCCGCCCCTGACGGTAAGGGTCGTCCCGTGATGCTGATCCCGGGCTTCCTGGCCGGCGACATGAGCCTGACCCGGATGGCGCTGTGGCTGCGGACCGGCGGCTACGTGCTGGCCCGCAGCGGCATTCGCTGGAACACCAATTGCATGGAGCCGACGGTCCAGTCGCTCGAGCACCGTCTCGAGCAGGCCGTGCAGCGGACGGGTCAGCCCGCGCTGCTGGTCGGCCAGAGCCGCGGCGGCAACATCGGCCGGGCGCTGGCCGTCCTGCGCCCTGATCTGGTTCAGACGCTGGTGACGCTCGGCTCGCCGCTGCTCGATCAGCTCGCCGTCCGGCCGCGGACCTGGCCGTCGATCGTGGGCGTCGGGGTGCTGGGGACGGCCGGCCTGCCGGGGATGTTCAGCCTCAGCTGCTTCAACGGTGACTGCTGCGCGCGGACCCGTCGCGCCGTCGCCGGTCCGTTCCCAGATGCGGTGAGGTTCCTGTCCCTTTACTCGCGCGGCGACGAGGTCGTGCGCTGGCCGGCCTGCCTGGACCCGGCCTCCGAGCAGATCGAGGTCCACACCAGCCACGTCGGGATGGGGATGGCGCGCGAGGTGTGGTCCACGCTCGCGGCCGAGCTCAGCCCGCCGCGGCCTTGACCGCCCGCGCCTGCTTGACGCGCGCATTGCGGTCCAGCGCCACCTTGCGCAGCCGCACGTTCTTGGGCGTCACCTCGACGCACTCGTCGGCGCGCAGGAACTCCAGCGCCTGATCGAGTGACAGCTCGCGCGTGGGGACCAGCCGCACGAGCTCGTCGGCGGTCGACTGGCGCATGTTGGTCAGGTGCTTCTCCTTGCAGGCGTTGACGTCGAGGTCCTCCGCGCGCGAGTTCTCGCCGACGATCATGCCCTCATAGACCTCGTCGCCGGGCTCGACGAACAGCGTCCCGCGCTCCTGGAGGCTGAACAGCGCGAACGCCGCCACCGTTCCGCGCCGATCGGCCACCAACGAGCCCGTCGGGCGGGTGCGCAGCTCGCCGTGCCACGGCTCCCAGCGGTCGAACACGTGGTGTACCAGTCCGGTCCCACGCGTCTCGGTGAGGAACTCGGTCCGAAAGCCGATCAGCCCGCGCGCCGGGACCAGGTACTCCATCCGGACCCAGCCGGTGCCGTGGTTGACCATCTGCTCCAGGCGTCCCTTGCGCAGGGCGAGCAGCTGGGTGATCACCCCGATGTACTCCTCCGGAGCGTCGACGCTCATCCGCTCGACCGGCTCGTGGGCGTGACCATCGATCTCCCGTGTCACGACCTGAGGCTTTCCGACCGTCAGCTCAAAGCCCTCCCGGCGCATCAGCTCCACCAGGATCGCCAGCGCCAGCTCGCCACGACCCTGGACCTCCCACACGTCGGGTCGCTCGGTCTCGGTGATCCGCAGCGAGACGTTGCCGACCAGCTCCCGGGCCAGCCGAGCCTTGACCTGGCTGGCGGTGAGGAAGGTGCCGTCCTGGCCGGCCAGCGGCGATGCGTTGATCCCGATCGTCACCGACAGCGAGGGCTCATCGACGGTGATCACCGGCAGCGGGCGGGGATCGTCGAGGTCGGCGAGCGTCTCCCCGATCGTGATCTCGGCGATCCCGGCCACCGAGATGATCTCGCCCGGACCCGCCTCGGCGGCGTCCACCCGGTCCAGCGCCTCGGTCACGTACAGCTCAGAGACCCTGACCCGCTCCACCGTGCCGTCGGCCCGGCACCAGGCCACCGTCTCGCCCCGGCGGATGACCCCGTTGCGCACCCGGCAGATCGCCAGGCGGCCGACGTAGGGCGAGGCGTCGAGGTTGGTCACGTGGGCCTGGAGCGGGTGATCGGCTTCGAACTCGGGCGCCGGCACGTGCTCGACCAGCAGATCCAGCAGCGGCTGCAGGCTGGTGCCTTCGTCGGCCGGGTCCATCGAGGCCCGGCCGGCCTTGGCGTTGCAGTAGACGATCGGGAAGTCGATCTGGGACTCGTCGGCGTCGAGGTCCAGAAACAGCTCATAGACGTCGTCGACCACCTCGTCGATGCGCGCGTCGGGCCGGTCGACCTTGTTGATGGCCAGGATCACCGGCAGCCGGCGCTCGAGCGCCTTGCGCAGCACGAACCGCGTCTGGGGCAGCGGGCCCTCGCTGGCGTCAACCAGCAGCAGCACCCCGTCCACCATCGTGAGGCCTCTCTCGACTTCTCCCCCGAAGTCGGCGTGCCCGGGGGTGTCGACGATGTTGAGCTTGACCTCGCCGTAGCGCACCGCGGTGTTCTTGGCCAGGATCGTGATCCCCTTCTCTCGCTCGAGGTCCATCGAATCGAGCACTCGATCGTTCACCGTCTGGCCGGTGCGAAACGCCCCGGACTGCCACAGCAGCCCGTCGACCAGCGTCGTCTTGCCGTGGTCGACGTGCGCGATGATCGCCACGTTGCGGATGTCTGAGCGAATTGCCATCGGGCGGCCGAGGTTAGCCGCATCGGCCCGGCGCCCCTGGCGGGGACCGCTCGTCCGGCCGCGCCGTCAGCGGGGCTCGGGCGTCCTCCGCCGCGCTGATCGCGCCGCGAGCTCGATCATCTCGACGCACGTCTCCAGCTCCAGGGCGGTCGAGTCGAGCATCAGGTGGTACAGCGCCGGATCGGTGAACCGAGCCCCGTAGAAGTGCTCGCCGTAGGCGGCGTGCGTCTGGTCGAGCTGGCGGCAGCGCCGTTCGGCGGTCTCCCGGCTGATGCCCACCAGCTCCATCGCCTGACGAATGCGCAGCTCGGCCGGGCCATCGAGCCGGACTCGGATCACGTCCGGCTCGTCGCGCAGCACGAGCACGCTCGCGCGCCCGAGGATCACTCCCTCGCCGGTCGCCGCCTGCTCGCGCAGCAGCCGCTCGGTCACCCGGCGAAAGTCGTCGGAGCTGACGGTGTCCGCCGGAAGTGGACCCGGGCCGTTGTCCAGACCGATGAACCCGGCGAGCATCCGCTCGATCCAGCTGCCACTCATCCGCTCGTCGTGCGAGAGCGCGTCGTCGAGGGGCACCTCGAGCTCGCCGGCGACCCGGGCCGGAATCGCCCGGTCCAGGAACGGGACCCCGAGGCGCTCGGCCAGCGCCGGTCCAATCTGGCTGCCGCCGGCGCCGTAGCTGGCCGAGAGCGCGACGACCGTCATCCGCTCACCGGTGGCGGTCGAGCGAGCCCGACGCCGCCGTGACTCCCGCCGCGGGCGCGGAGGCTCCCCGCCCGGCATGGGATGGGGCGCTGACTCCGAGCTCTGAGTCCTCGGCGTCTGAGCCGTCGTCACCGTCCCCCTCCTCGTGGTAGTGGTACTTGCCGCCCCGTAGCCACGATGCGCCGGCCGCCACCAGGCAGGCGATCAGCGCGAACGTGAACGCGGTGTTGAGCGCGCTCGAGAACGGGCTGCTGATCAGGTGTGGGAAGAACGACCGGCCGGTCAGGATCGACACCTGCGCGTGCGGAAGGTGGTGGATCAGGGTCGGCCCGAGCAGCTGCGCAAGCGGGTTGTAGCCCAAGAAGGCGGCGAACAGGCTCGACACCGGCGGCAGGTGCGAGATCGTGGTTGCCTGGGCCGCCGGGATGCCGTGGGCCCGCAGCCCACTGTCCAACGCCGCCGGCAGGTGGGCGGACAGGCCGACGATCATCAACGAGAAGAAGATCCCGATCGAGAGCACCATCGCTGAGTTCTGGAAGGTCGCGCTCATGCCGGCTCCGGCTCCGCGCTGGCGCGCCGGCAGGCTGTTCATGATCGCGGCGCGGTTGGGTGAGGCGAACAGCCCCATCCCGATCCCGTTGAGGAGCAGGATCGCGGCGAACTCGGGATAGGCGAAGTCGACCGGCAGCAGCTCGAGCCCCAGGAACGAGAGCGCGGCGAGGATCATCCCGCCGGTGGCGAACGGCCGCGCCCCATAGCGGTCCGAGAGGATCCCGGAGAGCGGGCCGGCGACCAGGAAGCCCACGATCAGCGGCACCATGTAGATGCCGGCCCACAACGGCGTCTCGGAGAAGTCGTAGCCGTGCTCGGGCAGCCAGATCCCCTGCAGCCAGATGATCAGCACGAACTGCAGGCCGCCGCGTCCGATCGAGGACAGCAGACTGGCCAGGTTGCCGGCCGTGAAGGCGCGGATCTTGAACAGGTCAAGGTGGAACATCGGCGACTCCACGCGGGTCTCGATCACGCAGAACGCGGCCAGTACGACCACTCCCCCGATCAGCTCGGCCAGCACCTTGGGGCTCGTCCACCCCATCGTGTGACCGCCGTAGGGCTGGATCCCGTAGGTGATCCCGACCATCACTGCGATCAGCCCGACCGCGAACGTGAGGTTGCCGAGCCAGTCGATCCGGGCATGGCGGCGCTCGCTCAGGTCGCGCAGCTTGGTGTAGGCCCGGTAGGTGCCGAACAGGCCGACCGGCACCGAGACCAGGAACACCAGCCGCCACTGGATCGGGGCCAGGATGCCGCCGAGGATCAGCCCGAGAAACGAGCCGGCGATCGCGGCGACGCCGTTGATCCCGAGCGCCAGGCCGCGCTGATCCTCGGGGAAGGCGTCAGTGAGGATCGCGCTCGAGTTGGCGAACAGCATCGCGCCGCCGATCCCCTGGCCGACCCGCATCCCGATCATCCACAGGGCGCCCGCGCCGCCTTTGAGCGGCGTCGCCACGAGCAGGACCGAGAATGCGGTGAACACCGCGAAGCCCAGGTTGTAGGTCCGTACGCGTCCGTAGATGTCACCCAGGCGGCCGAGGCTCACCACCAGCACCGCGGTCACCACCAGGAAGCTGAGGATCATCCACAGCAGGTAGTTGGTGTTGCCCGCGGTGAGCGGGTCCAGGTTGATGCCGCGGAAGATGTCCGGCAGCGCGATCAGCAGGATCGACGAGTTGATCGTCGCCAGCAGCATGCCGATCGTCGTGTTCGACAGGGCGATCCACTTGTAGTTGGCCGGCAGCGGCTCGCCCTGGGAGCGCGCCGGAGGCTGCGGGAGTCGAGGCATCCCCTCTTTTTACCCTCCGAGGCGTCGGTTTATCCCCGCCGTGGTCTGGCTGGTGGGCGATCTGACCGCCGGCGCTTGGGAGAAACCCGTCAGATCGGTTTGCTACCGGGCCTGTGGAGGATCATGATTAGGGAGAGATCCAGAGAGATCCTGCTCCCGTCCCGGAGGTTTCCGATGAACCACGACGAAATCCACCAGCTCGCCCAGCGCTTGCGCATCGACTCGATTCGAGCGGCGGACGCCGCCTCGTCAGGACATCCGACCTCCTCGATGTCGGCCGCCGATCTGATGGCCGTGCTGATGGCCCGCTACCTGCGCTATGACTTCGACCACCCCGAGAACCCCAACAACGACCACCTGACCTTCTCCAAGGGCCACGCCTCGCCGCTGCTCTACTCGATGTTCCTCGCCGCGGGCGCGATCACCGACGAGGAGCTCTTGACCTTCCGCCACTTCGGCTCCCGCCTCGAAGGTCATCCCACGCCGGTGCTGCCATGGGTCGACGTGGCCACGGGATCGCTCGGCCAAGGGCTGCCGATCGCGGTTGGAATCGCGCTCTGCGCCCGTGACCTCGACCGTCTGCCCTACCGCGTCTGGTGCCTGTGCGGCGATTCCGAGATGGCGGAGGGATCGATCTGGGAAGCCGTCGAGCACGCCGGCAAGGCCGGCCTGGACAACCTCGTGGCGGTGATCGACGTCAACCGTCTGGGTCAGCGCGGCGAGACCATGCACGCCTGGGATCTCGCTTCCTACACCGGTCGCGCGGAGGCCAGCGGCTGGAAGGCGATCGAAGTCGACGGCCACGACGTGGCCGAGATCGATCGGGCCTACGCCGAGGCCGAGGCGTCCTCGGGCCGGCCGACGATGATCGTCGCGCGCACGATCAAGGGCTACGGCGCGTCCGAGACCGCCAACGTCGAGGGCAAGCACGGTCAGCCGCTCAAGGATCCCAAGAAGGCGATCCACGAGCTGGGCGATCTACCGCCGATCCACGTCGACGTCGCCAAGCCCGAGAGGACCGGGACGCCGCACCAGTTTGACTCAGACCCGTCGGCTCCGCTGCCCGTGTACGAGGTCGGCGGCGACCCCGTCCCGACCCGCAAGGCCTTTGGCGAGGGCTTGGCCGCGGTCATGCGTCGTCGCGGCGACGTGGCCGCGATCGACGGTGAGGTGGGCAACTCGACCCATCTCGAGGAGGTCCTCAAGGACACCCCCGATCGTTACTTCGAGGCCTACATCGCCGAGCAGATGATGATCTCCACCGCGGTCGGCTTTCAGGTCCGCGGCTACACGCCGTTCGCGGCCACCTTCGCCGCCTTTCTCTCGCGCGCTTATGACTTCGTGCGCATGGCGGTGATCTCGCAGGCGAAGCTGTGCCTGAACGGATCTCACGCCGGCGTCTCGATCGGGGAGGACGGACCGTCGCAGATGGCGCTCGAGGACCTGGCCGAGTTCCGCGCGCTCGGTAGGTCCGTGGTGCTGTACCCGTGTGACCCCAACCAGACGGCCAAGCTGGTGGTGGCGATGGCCGACTACGACGGCATCTCCTACCTGCGCTCCACCCGTTCCGGGCTGCCCACGCTGTATGGGCCCGACGAGGAGTTCTCGATCGGGGGCTCCCGGGTGGTCCGCGAATCCGACGAGGACCAGGTGACGCTGGTCGGAGCCGGGGTGACGGTGCACGAGGCGCTCAAGGCAGCTGACGCGCTCGCCTCTGACGGAGTCCAGGTGCGGGTGATCGATCTCTACTCGGTCAAGCCGGTCGACTTCGACACGCTGGCCACGGCGGCACGGGCGACCGGCGGCCGCTTCGTCGTGGCCGAGGACCACTGGCCCGAGGGGGGTCTGGGCGACGCTGTCCTCAGCGCCTTCGCGGACTCCGATGACCGACCGCGAGTGGTCAAGCTCGGGGTCAGCCACGTCCCGGGCTCGGGCAAGATGGCCGAGCTGCTGGCCGATTGCGGGATTGACGCCGATCACATCGCGCAAGCGGCCCGGCGGCTGGCCGAGCTCGGCCCGCAGATCAGCATCGCGGCGGCCGGGGCGTCGTAGCCCCGGTCCAGGCCAGGATCTCGTTGGCGGCGCCCGCGAGCGTGGCAAACGTCCGCTGCGCGGCCGCCGCTCCCGCCGGAGCCGCCGGACCCGCCGGACCCGCCGCTCCCCCCGGACCCGCCGGACCCGCCGCTCCCGGGTCGGTGTTGACCGCCCACACGGTCATGCCGGCCGCGCGGCCGGCCTGGATTCCGGTCGCGCCGTCCTCGATCACCAGGCAGTGCTTGGGGGCGATCGACAGCCGTCGGGCGGCCAGCCGATAGCCCTCGGGGTCAGGCTTGCCGCAGGTCACCGCGTCGGCGTCGACGATCACCGCCGGCACCGGTAGCCCGGCGCGATCAAAGCGAGCCCGCACCTGGCGCTCGTAGTTGGACGTGACCAGCGCCCAGTCCCGGCCTGCGAGCTGCCTCAGCAGCGCGCCGGCGCCCGGGAACGCCTGCCACTCGCCGCAGCGCACGTCTTCGTCCTCGATCTCGCCCAGCACCCGCAGGCAGTGGGCGAGCTCGAGGCCTGGCGACACCGCGGCAAAGGTCTCCGGCGCCCGCGTGCCGACGGCCTCGCTGTAGACCCAGTCTGGGTCGAGCTCGTGCCGCCGAGCCCATTCACTCCAGATCCGGCGCTGGTTCTCGACCACGTCCAGCAGCGTCCCGTCCACGTCGAACAGAACCGCCCGGCGCGCGTCCGTCATGTCAGGACGCCGACTGGTCGAGAGAGCAGTGTGTCGGTGGGCCAACTGGTCGAGACGGCGGTGCGCCAACTGGTCGAGACTACGGTGCGCCAACTGATCAAGCCGGACTCTCGGCGGGGCCGGGCGATTTGCGATCGCGATCGATGGCGGTTAGTGCCTGAACGCGGGAGCGTCGTCGCGACGGCTTGATCGTGGATGGGGCGTTGCATAGGCGCTACACTCAGGATGTATCTTCTATGCAACAATTCGTGACCATGGCCGGCAAGCCTGCTCTTGACACCAGCCTCCACGAGCGCCGTCGAGCGCGGCGCATGCGCAACCCGGAGTACCGGGAGGCCTACGAGCGCACCCGGCGCGAGATCGAGCAGACCGATCAGGTGATCCGCGCGCTCGAGGCGCGGCGCGTGGATCTCGGGATGTCGAAGGCCGAGCTCGCGCGGCGCATTGATCGCAACGCCTCCAGCATCCGCCGGCTTCTCACGACGAGCCAGGTCCGTCCGGAGCTGCCGCTCGTCGCTGCGATTGCTGACGCGCTCGGAGCGGAGCTTCGGGTCGTGCCGAAGACCCGCTCGGCGAAGCGGGCGGTGGGCTCACGCCCGAGCGCGCGGGGCGACCCGGCAAGCGTGTAGGGCGGTCCGTCGCGCGAAGTACGCTCGCCCGCGGTGGCTCGACGCAAGAAGGAGGCCAAGTCCCTGGACTCGGACGCGGTGCTGGTGGGTCGCAAGCCACCGTGGTCAACCGTGCTGGTAGCCGAGGCTGGCGTAGGCACGCTGGCGTTTGGCGAACATCCGACGCATAACGGGGACCTCGTGGTCGACGTAGTCGAGGATTCGGATCTCGTGCTTGGCGTCGTGGTGGCGGTGCAGTCGGCCGGCGTACTGGGTCATCGTTTCCTTCCAGGCGATCGGCATAGCGAGCACGAGCGTGTCGAGTTGTGAGTCGTCAAAGCCCTCCCCGATGTAGCGGCCCTTGCCGTTGGGCTGCAGGTAGATGCCGCGCTCGACACGCGTGCACCAGAGCTGGTCCTGGATCGCATCGTAGGTCCTCCTTGTGGGTGGGACCCACGACGCTACGGCTGATACCTGCCTGAAGCCGACTGCGCTGAACGATCGCTTTCAGAAAGTTGACCGAAAGTTGACCAGCGCCTTCACGCCAGCCAGGCGTCACGCATATCGCCCACAAATGCGACAAATGCGGCGATTTGCAGGAGATATGAGGCGATGGAGCTAGGGGGACTCGAACCCCCGACCTCCTGGGTGCGATCCAGGCGCTCTCCCAACTGAGCTATAGCCCCGGGCGGCGGCCACGGCCGCAGTCTGGCGCCAAGTGTAGCCCGAACGCTCACCGAAATGACCTCAACCGGGGCCGCGGACACCCTCCGTACGCAGTAGCGCCAAGGCAGAAACGGTGGCCTTCACAAGCGCAAGCCAGAAACCGCGAATCTGCTCGGTGACGAGTAGGCTTTGGGGCATGGGTCTTCTTGACGACGCGATCAAAGAGCACCTCGATCTTAGGCGGCGCCACGGCGCTGATCCGGCAGAAGTGGAGCGCGCAGAGCGTGAAGCGCTGGGGCCGGTCAGGCGTGCGCCAACCGCCCAGGAAGCCGAGATGGCAAGCGACTCCCAGACTGGCGGCGGAGTCGCCTATGACCAGCAGGACGAGGCCGGGTGGAAGGGTGAGCGGCCCGAGGCCGACTCTGACCTTTCCGGCTATCGAGCTGCTCGTGACCAGGAGTTCGAATCTGAGTTCGACGACGAGGAGGACCTCGAGCCCGAGCCCGAACCGAAACGAGCATCCCGTCCCTCTCGCCTGGCGCGGATCTTCGGCAAGCCCGACCCCGAGCCCGAGCCGGAGCTCGACCTCGAGGCGGACTATCCCGAGCCGGAGCACGACGAGCCGGGATTTGGCCCGCCTGGCAACGATCCGGCCCGACACAAGCCCGGCTTGCCCGCGTCGGGGTCGGAGGAGCGGCCGTTGGGCGAGCCCGCGTTCGATCCGTCAGCTCCAGCTCCAGCTCCCGCTCGCCGGCCGGCGCCGAGCCGGGCGCCCACTGATCCCCTTGATGATCCCGAGACGTTCATCGCTCCCCAGCCGTCGGCTCCACCACGCTCGGCTCCTGCGCCGGGCACGGGTGACGAGACCGCGCAGTACGACGTTGAACGTACACCGGACGCCGGTGAACCCGGTTCCGCGTCGGCCGCGCCGGACGAGGACGTGCTGGAGGAGACGCCGGAGTTCCTACAGGACACCCCGGACCACGACCGCCTGTGGTTCGAGCAGCGTCCCCCGCGCGACTTCAACTTCGAAGGCTGATCTCTCACCGCAGTCGGCGGTGAGCGCGACATTCAGGTCAAAGCCGACCTGGTTTCCTGCTGTTGACGCACAGTTAGATCTGGGCTATACAAAGTCCGCTGGGGTCAGTGAGGATCGTCTGAGAAGAAAGGATCTGCCCTTGTTCTTCCGGCAGGTGCTCTACGGAGATCTGGGCTGCGCCTCGTACATGCTCGGGGACGCCGGAGAAGCGGTCGTCGTCGATCCACGGTGGGACATCGACGTCTACTTGGAGACAGCGCGCGCCGAGCAACTGACGATTACCCATGCGATCGAGACCCACGATCATGCTGACCATGTCTCCGGGCGCCCGGCGTTGGTGGCGGCGACCGGGGCTCGGTCACACCGGCCGGATCTCAACCTCACCGCCGTCGATGAGCGTATCGGCACGGACCACATTTCGCCCGGCGAAGAGATCGCGGTTGGCGCGTTGCGGATCCGCGCGATCCCCACTCCCGGCCACCGCCCCGAGCACTTGACCTTCGCCGTGGTGGACCTTTCACGCAGCGATGAGCCGTGGCTGCTGCTGAGCGGCGACTCACTGCTGGTCGGCGACATCGCACGGCCAGATCTCGCCTACGAGAAGGCCGCCGATGGGGCCCGCGCCCTCCACGGAAGCCTGCAGAGCCTGCTTGCGCTGGGAGACCACATCGAGGTCTGGCCGGCCCACGTCGGCGGATCGCTCTGCGGCGGGGCCGGTCTGAGCGGCAAGACCAGTTTCACCGTCGGTTTTGAGCGGCGCAACAACCCGCTGCTGATGATGGACCAAAGCCAGTTCGTCGACGGCCTCACCGCCAGCCTCCCGCCGAGGCCGCCCAACGTCGACCGGATCGTCGGTCTCAATCGCCGCGCCGATCTGCAGGCGGCTCCCGGCGCTCCTGTGGCGTTGGACGGCGAGCTCCTGTGCGAACTGCTCCAAGCCGGGGTGACGGTGCTCGACAGCCGGCTGCCGGACCAGTTCGACGCCGGCCACCTCGCCGGAGCGATCAACCTGCCGGTGAGCTCGCCCGGAGTCGGCACGCGGGCGGGCTGGGCGCTCGAGCCCAACGAGCGGATCGTGGTGGTCGCGCAGGATCGGGCTGCGGCTCGGGAGATGACGCGCGCGCTACAGGCGGTCGGCTTCTGGGCCCTGGCCGGCTACGCGATCGCTGATCGCGGCGCCTGGGAGCGATGCGAGCTCCCGGTGGCGGAGGCGGACTCCTGGGACCTGGATCAGCTCGCCGCGGGCATCCGCGGGGACGCGATCGAGCTCGTCGACGTCCGCGAGCTCGAGGAGTGGACGACCGGGCACATCCGTGGCTCGCACCACGTCCCGCTCAACCGTCTGCGTGAGGTACGCGCCGTCTCAATCCCAGAGAACGGCCGCACGACCGCCGTCGCCTGCGCGGCCGGCATCAGGGCCGCGTTCGCAGCCAGCCTGCTGCGCCGGGCCGGGCGGCGTGACGTCGTCCGCGTCGCCGGTGGAGGCGTTCCGGACCTGAGCAGGCGCGGCTTTATCCTGGAACTCGGGCTGGACTAAAACCGCGTCGCCCGGCTTCGCTTGGTCTCCCTCCCGCTCGACGTGATGCGTCTGAGCGACCGTATGCGTAACTAGATTGACATCACGTCTAGCTCTGGCCCGGCCCCCGTCCCTTCTGCGCGCCCAAAACATCAGGCGGTGTCGCTTGTGCGGTCCGCCCGCACGTCAAGGCGCGCTCTGACCGCCGTTAGACTCGCGGACCTGCGGGGCCATAGCTCAGTTGGGAGAGCGCCTGCTTTGCAAGCAGGAGGTCGCCGGTTCGATCCCGGCTGGCTCCATCCGAGGTTTTCCTGGAAATCCAGGGGTTTTGGACAAAGGCAGGCTCGCGTATATCGGTCATAAATGTGTCGCGCGGCCTATTCCGGCCTTTTGAGGCCTCCGCAGGGGCGCCGCTGCGGACTTGGTCTGACCCACTCGAAGGTCCGTGCTTGGGCGCTCGGAGCCGTGCAGCGACTCGGCTCCGAGCAGGTCTCGGATCTCAGCGCGGAGCTGGTCGCGGTCACGCCTGGTCATGAGCTGCGCGTAGATCCCGAGGGTTGTCGTCCGATCGAGGTGGCCGGCTTGGGCTTGGACGTAGGGCAGGTCGTAGCCGGCGGCGATCATGAAAGTGATGTAGGTGCGCCGGAAGGTGTGTGGCGTGACGTGTACGCGGATCGGGGCTTCGCCTCGCTCAGCGCGAATCTCGTTGGCCCGAGCGAGCACCGGCTGAACTACGCGCTTAAGAACGTTGGAGCGATCTCGTCGCGTTCCCGTCCGGCTAGGAAATGCGGGCGCGTCCATGGCGGCGGCGGCCTGATTCGTCCGGTAAGTGGCTAGCTCGTCGAGGAGGCGCGGATGGATGTCCACGGAGCGGATGCCGGCTTCAGTCTTGGCGTCGCGAATGTGTAAGCGTGCCTTGCCGAGGCTGACGTCTTGGTTGTCGAGGGCGCAGAGTTCGCCGACGCGAGGTCCGGCAAGGGTAAGCGTCGCGACGATTGCGCGGCGCGGACCGCCCGTTGGCGCCTTCTCGTCTTCACCACACCCGTAGAGATACACCGCGGTCGCGTACGCCACGCCGACTCGAGATGCGATCGTCTTCCACTCGAGTCCGTCATCATCGCGGAGGTGTCGAACGCGGGCGGCTTTCTCCAGCGTTGCTGGTCTGTGGCGGGCGTCGAGCTGGTGGGCGGCTTCGAGCATCGACAAGAACTCGTCGATGTCGAGTGCGCCACGGGTGCGGCGGCGTTCGCGCGGCTCGCGTGTGCGCCGCCCGCGGGCGACGTTGCGATCGACCCAACCGACATCTTCTCCCTCGTCGAGAATCATGGCGAGGGTGAGGAGTGTCTTGTTGATTGAGTCGTTGGAAAGCGTTCGCAGCGACTGTCCACTGTGTGGGTCGCGCAGCGGTCGCCCCGCCTCGGCTGCTTTGCGGATCTCCTCGTTTTCGGTGTGGATTCGGTCGCGGTAGTCCTTGACCTTGTCTTTGGTGATCTGGGTCGGGAGGAGTTCACCGAAGAACGGTAGGAGGTAGCGCTTGAGCTGTGACTCGTTGAGCTCAGTGGTCCGTTCCCGGATCGCCGGGTTGAGTTGCCGCGCGCGTAGCCAGTCGGTCGCCAGTTCGCGGAAGGTTGGCTCCTCCTGATCGCTCCTGCTGGCATGGTCCTGGGGCCCAGGGATCCAAAGTCCGAGTCCGATCTTCGCGAGCAGTTGTCTGCGGGCGACTTCAACCCTGATCTCGTCCCAGCCGTCGTGGCTGTTGCCGAGCGGCACGCGTTCATCGGCGCCGCCGATGCGAACCCGGAGCCCGAAGGTGGTGCTTTCGTCTTTGCGAAGATCGCGAGTGATTTGCACGCTGGGAGGCCGTGGCATGGGCTACGCGATCCCCTGCACTGTGTGGGAGATCCTCGGTGCGTCCGCGAGCAGGTCGCGCCGGCTGCGCGTCCGTCTTGCCGGCTTCGACGAAGGCTCGACGGTTAGTGGCGGACGCAACGCCGGCTTAGATTTGGCGATTCGAAGCGCCGGGCTGTCAAAGCGGATTGGCGCCTTGTCGCCCGGGCCGAGCTTGTAGCCGCCCCATTCACGCCAGTGGGAGTACACGGTCGAGCGCGATACTCCGAGGTGCCGCGCGACCTGCTCGACGGTCAGGGTTGGGGCGGCCGCGACGGGCTGGCCGAGTTTGCTGAGGATCGTTTCGAGGTCTTCGCGCAGTGCCGCGGTGACGCGCGCGGCGATCAGCTGCATCATGCGGTCATCGATCTGCGCCTGTTCCCTTTGCAGCAGCATCTCAATCTCGGACGTACCGTAGCAGATCTGTTACGCATATCTCAAGGTGTGCGAGAGCGGTATGATTTTGGTGTGCGTCGGGATGCGGTGAAGAGCGCGGTGCTGTTGCGCGAGGCGCGGTTGCGCGCCGGACTAAGCCAGATCGGGCTAGCGGAAAGAAGCGATAAGCACCGGGTCGAAATCGGCCGCTACGAAGCCGGGGTCGTTGCGCCGAGCCTGGACACGCTGATCGATCTGATCCGCGCCTGCGGGTTTGACATCTCACTCGAGCTCGTGCCGCTCGGACCGCTCGCCGATGACCGGCTGGTCGAGCTTGCGCACCTCTCGCCTGAACGGCGTCTGGAGCGGATGCTCAAACAGCTAGACAGAGCCTGACCCGTGACGGCTGGTAGCGAGCAGCAGTTTGATCCGCTGGGCGTGCTCGCCGCGCTTGAGCGCCACTACGTCAGCTATGTCGTGATCGGTGGTCTGGCGCAGGTGCTGCGCGGCGCGGACCTGGTCAGCACCGGCGTGGACATCTGCCCGTCGTTTGCCAAGAACAACCTCGACCAGCTCACCGCCTCGATCACAGAGCTCGACGCGACCGTGATCGCCGGCCGGCGGGTGGTGCTCGACGAGCTGACGCTTACCCGTGAACCGGTGATCGACGTATTCACCCGCGCGGGGGCACTGAAGGTGATCGCCTCGCCGGCCGGGGTGCCGAACGGATACGTTGACCTGCGCCGGGCCGCCAGCCGCGAAGACCTCGGTCATGGTGTCCGCCCGCTGGTCGCCTCCGCGGGTGACCTCGCCGCGATGGCCGCCGCCCTCGGTCGCGTGTCGGACCTAGAACGCTTGGCGGCGCTGCGGCGGATCGTGGAGCTCGACGCCGGCCGCCCCGGCCCGCCTGAGCCAGCCGCTACCGCCACCCCGACGCGCCCGAGTCCGGCGACACGGCGCGCGCCGCGCGCGACGCGCTGACGCCGCCGGCACCTCTTGCCGCTCGCTTGCTCACTCGGCGCTTACCGCCTGAGCGTAGAGCCCCCTCTCCACCGAATTGGATTCGGTCGCCAGGCCGCCCGGGGTAGACGAGTGCTCTTTGGGGCGATCCCGAAAGCGCGACGCGGCGCGCGCAGAGCAGGATCCTGACGAGCGCAATGTCGCCGAAGCGCTCGCGCGCGCCGGCCCGAGTGCGGCACGAAAGCGATCGTGCGGCGCGCGCTCGCATGTGGGCGATTCCGGAGAGCGAGGATCGTCCGCTTCGCCGCTAGCTTGAGAGGACCGCTTCTCCGAAAAGCAAGCGCCGAGGTTCTTAACGGAGCTTCCAAACGACCCTCCGGTCCTCATGCGCTACGCCGGGACGGGATCTTCTCCGGGCGGTTGGGCGGGCTCCGGGTTCGGCTCTGGCCCGACTGGCAGCGGATCCTCTGCGGGGAGCGGCTCGTGCGGCTGGTCCGGGATCACTGCTGGCTGCGGCTCCTCCTCCGGCGGCGGGTAGTCCGGCACGATCCCCGGCTCGGGCCCCTCGGGCAACTCCTCCGGCGGCGGCTCACGGACTGGCGGGCGGGGTGATCGGCGCCGGCGTTCCCGACGAAGCTCGCATTCCTCGACCCTACGCCCTTCGACGCGATCGCGCCGAGCGATGGCGACGCCGCGATCCAGCACTGCGGTGGCCAACTTCGACCATGAACTCGTGCGATGGGCGCCGAGCGGACCCAGTGGTGCTTCCTTCCGGGAAAGCGGACGCAGTACCTCGCGAGCCAGCGAGAGGCGAGCTGTCCTGCAACTTCGCCCGGCGCACGGCAGCCCGGCTCGGGCGGGAGCGTTGTCGCCATTCCGATCGCGCGACCGGCGGCAGCTGGGGCGTGGAAGCGATCCTTCGTGAGATGCCCGCTTCCGCGTCAAGGCTGGTCGGTTTCGGTGCCCCACTGCTCGGCCCAGCGCGAGAGCGGCTTCAGCGCCTCGAGCAGCGAGTGGCCGTGCTCGGTCAGACCGTAATGTCCGGCTAGGTCGGTTTCGAGCAGGCCGGCCCCGACCAACTCGGACAGTCGATCGCGCAGGACGCTGGACGACATGCTCTCGCAGCGCTGCTGCAGCGCGCGGAAGCCGAGAGGGTCCTGGCGGAGTTCCCACAGCACTCGCAGGGCCCACCGGCGGCCGAGCAGATCGAACGCGACGAGCAGCGGCCTGCCTGTCCGGGTGCCTCGCGCGGGGCGCCCCGGCCGTAGCCATTGCGCTTCGGTTACCGAAGCGCTATCGTCGTGCTTCGACATTCGAAGCATTCTACCTCGAGGAGCAGCCATGACCAGCACCGGCCGCCGCCTGATCGACGCCTTCCTCGGCGGAGACGCTCCGTCAGCCGCCGCTCTGCTGGCTCCGGAAGCGACCTTCCACAGCCCGTCCGAGACTACGCCGGCGCCGACCGAATCGCGGGTGTATGGCACGCGGTTGCGGGCGTCGTCGCTGACGCCCGCCCCACATCGGTCCACGAGCGTGACGGCGAGACGATCGCCTTCTTCGCCGGCGCGATCAAAGACCAGCCCGTCGACGGGGTCCTGCGTGCGCTCACCGATGACAGCAACTACGTCACTCATGGTCCGCCCATGGGCAGCGCTCAAAGCCGGCCTCGCGGACATCAAGATCTGAGCACACGCCACTCCCGGCCCGCTCGGCCAACACGCGCCGTCAAGCCCGAACGCTTCAAGGCATCCAGCCACGCGCACGACAGATAGTCCACCACCGGCAACGGGGACCTCCCTCGCGAGCTAGCGCTAGCGAGGCAGTCTGAACCAGTCCGCCTCGCACCTCCCTCGGGCGGAAGGCGCCTCTCCGGTCGATCGCATTCGTCCCTGACCCTCCGGAGCGTCCACGACTGCATCGGCGACGAAGCAGCACCGGACCGACAATTGCTGTTTCCGACGTCCGCGCCTTGCGGTACCAGTAGCTGTGGAGCGGTGGCACGACGGGCCGGAGAATGCAGTCAATTGGACCCGCTCGCCTGAGCCGGGGCTCGCACCGGTGGCCGAGCAGGACGCAGGCCGTGCCG
>JAABUJ010000197.1_pt1 | contig 130802 bp, 143 predicted proteins | sample 5559131 | NCBI WGS metagenome assembly JAABUJ01 (sample SAMN10711875, study PRJNA513366) | rock metagenome | isolation source: Antarctica rocks | place: Antarctica: Victoria Land, Mt New Zealand nord | collected 2016-01-07 | reverse complement strand
CGGGGCGGGGGGGGGGGGGGCGCGCGGGCGCGGGGGGGGGGCCGGGGGGCGGCGGGGGCCGGGGGCGGCGCGCCCCCCCCCGCGGGCGGCGGCCCCCCCCCCCCCCCCCCGCGGCCGCATGGCGCCCGCGAGCGCGCGCCCCATTGCTGAACGGGCCCCGCGCGCGTGCGGCAGGCGTCCAGCTGGCCTTCTGGGGCCGCGTGCTGCCCGGCGAGGCGCTGGAGCTCACGCTCGGGCTGCCGGCCGCCAGCCTGGCGCCGCTGGGCCTGCGCGACCTGCCGGCCGGCTACGTCTTCGCCATCCCCATCCGCGGCACCGCGCGCCAGCCCAAGATCGACTGGATCAAGTGCGCCGCCCGCGCGCCGCCGCGCCGCTCGGCTGCTCCCTGCGAGCGGCCGCTCGTGCGTCGGGTGAAGTGCATGATTGTGCTGCCGCTGTGCACTCCAGTTTGGCGCTTGCTGTCGTTGCACGGGCGTGCTTCCACGCACGGCAGCGGAGTGCTGAGCCCTGTCGCCCCGCGTGCCTTTGGGGACCTTGCTTGCGCGCCTTGCACAGTGCGGGGGCGCTGCGGCCGACGTGCGCGCGCCCGCGACGCAGGGCGGCAGCGCAGCTGACCGAGATGGTGGTCAAGCACCGGGTCGGCCAGGACCTGCCGTTCCTGCGCGGCCTGCTCAGCCGGCCGCGCAAGGCGCCCGGCGGCGAGCCCGCGGGCGCGGACGCGCCGCAGCCGCTGGAGCCCTTCCCCTGGGCCGCGGCGGCGGGCGCGGCGGGGGGCGCCGGCGCCGCGGGCGAGGCGCAGGATGTCCCAGCACTCACTGCTGCGCACTGAGTGCGCGGCGGGGCGCCGCGCCAGGCGCTGAGCCACCGGGCGTTGCCATCGACACAAGAGCTCGCCCTGGCGGGTGCTGTCCGCCCCAGGGCGGGACAGCTCTCCTGCGCAGGTTGATGTTTCGTTGGCTCCATGATGCGAGCTGCGGCGTGTTGACAGGGCGTGGGTGCGCAGGCGCATGCGCCCCGGCTCCCAGGACCTGTCCGGCTTGTGACTGTGTGTTTAGGTTAGGTTATGTCTGGTGTGGTGCGGTGTGAGCAGGCGCCACACTGTGTCGTCCTGTAGCTGCGTTTCTGTGCTGATCTGTGTTGCAGGGTGCCTGTACATGTCTTGATTGTTATTGACAGTGTATACTGCGCTTGCTGGTGCGTTGACAGGGCGCAGCTTAGCCTTAGTGGAGCACTGCGTCAGGTGTGCAGTGCTGTATCCAGACCGCACAGGAGTATGGTGTATGCTGTAAAGGGTTTGGTCAATCCAGGGTCGCCTCAGCCCACATGCACTCTATTGCCCATGTGTTGAGCGTATTCGCGAGTAGACCTGCTGTTTGTCTACAACCAAGCACAGCACAGACGTGCACGCGACACTCTGAAGCGCCTGCCCGTCCCGCGCGCGCAGCCAGGGCGCCCCGGAGCGGCCCTCACATGCCCCGCTGCGCGTCCGCGAGCAGCGCCGCATACGACGCGCCCTCATCATCTGCCACGCAGGTCACCAGCAGGGCGCCGCCCGCCCCACCACCAGCCTTCCCGCGCGGCGGCCCATCAGCCTCTGCCGCGGCCGCCGGCGCGGGCAGCCCCAGGGGCACATACAGGGCGTCGCGCGCGGCCAGCGCCGCGGCCGCCGGCCCGTCCCAGGCGGTCGCCGCGAGCAGGTCGAGCGCGGCGGGCAGGTCGGCGCCGGGCGCCTCGTCGGGCTCCGCGGCCAGCAGCTGCATGTACAGCGCCTCGGCCGCGTCCGCGCGCGCCTGCGCGCGCGGCGCCCCGGTAGGCGCGCGGGCACCCGCGCGTCCGACGGCCGCGCGACGCTCGACAGAGAGGGGGCGCGGGGCTTGTGAGCACAGAGTTTGCGCGCCCCGGCAGGCGAACCTGGCGCTCCGCGCCCAGCACCCCCGCGCGCCCCGGGCCTGGTCGGGAGGCGAGCCTCCAGCGTAGCAAGGCCTGTGACGTTTGTTACGAAGTGCATGAATATATTGCGATGTGTGACTCAGCGGGGCCTGGGGCGAAGAGCCCTGGTCGCCCGTCAAGCGCACCCGCGGCAGGCGGCTGCCCAGCAGGCCCAGCAGCGCAGCGAGCGCGCCGCGACCGACAACGCCGCCGCCCGCGGCCAGGTGGCACAGGCAGGCGGCTGCGGCGCGCAGGCGCGCCACGTCCCGGCAGCGCGACGCCTCGCCCGCCACCGCCTCCAGCAGCACGCCTGGCTCGGCGCACGCAGGCCCCCTCAGAGCGCGCCGGCTGGCACCGCATGCGTAGCTGGCGTGCCAGCGCATGCATGCTGCATGCGCCGGCAACTCCTGATGACCGCTCCGCCTGGGGCGCCTGCAACCGCAGACGTGCCGCCATGCAGCGCCCGGCACTGCCGGGCGGTGTGGAATCGCGCTGAGAAACGACCGTTACAGGGGCCCCGCGTGATCATGCGCGCAGCCCGGCATGCCCATTCCGGCCCAGGCGCCCCCGCTCGTTCCCCGCGCGCACCGGGGAAGGCCGAGCGGGGCGCCCGCAGGCGGCCCAGGCCCGCGTGCGCAAGCAGCACGTCGGCGAGGCGCAGCAGCGGCGTGGCCAGGCGCGGCGAGCGCGCGTGGCGCGCCCACACGGCCAGCAGCGCGGCGCCCACCTCCTCCAGCTCGCCTGCCGCGCGCCGACACCCATCTTGATACCCTAGTTCCCTAACCCACGACCCTAACCCTGCCGCGCGACGACACCCAGCTGTGGGCAGGCCAGCGCACAAGCGCCGCCGCTGCCAGACGCCGCAGGTCAGAACTGGAGCACGGCCGCGGCCGGCGAGCGGAGCGCGGCGCGCGGGGGAGGCCAGGCGCGCGCCCTCCCCGGCATCCAGCAGCGCATCGCCCAGCGCGGCGGCGGCGGCGGCCGCCAGCGCGCCGTCCAGGCCGCCCGCGGCCGCGGCCAAGCCCTCCAGCAGCGCCTCGCGGTACGCGGGCTTGCGCACAAGCCGCGCCAGCCCGCCCAGCGCCTGCGCGGCCGCCGCGCGCATGGTTTGCGTCCTGGCCGGCCCAGGCGCTGCCCCGCATGCAGCATGCAGCGGTGCGGCAATGCGCGCCAGCGGCTGGCCCGTGGCTCGCCGCGGCCGGCCTCCCGCAGCAGCCGAGCAGCTCGACCAGCACAACCCCTCAGGGCGTCTCGGCCCGCACCCTGGCATGCACCGTCCAGGCACGCCAGCTGCGCTCGCTGCTCTGCACGCGCGCTTGCCACAACCACAGGCCCTGACATGCTCCCGCAGTGCCGCAGTTGGCTCAGCGGCGTCCAAGCAGCGGTGCGTGCCGTGCGTGCGTCACGCATCGCACGTACCAGGAAACGGCCCGGCCCGGCCAATGTGCACATAGTAACACTGCGCAGCCCCCAAGCGCTGTCACCCTGCCGGGCACGAGCCGCGCCTGCTCGCCGGCGCCGTCCGCGGGCGGCAGCGCGGCCTCCAGCGCGTCGCGCGCGGGTAGGCGCACGCGCGCCGCCAGCAGCGCGCGCAGGTGGCGCACGGCGGCCTGCGCACCCGGCCGCCCCCTTCAGGCAGCTCACAAATTCAGGTGAGGCGCTGGCTGCCAGTGCCCGGCAGCCTGTGCGGCAGGGCACCGGGTGACCACCCGTCCGGCCTCTGGTAGGCCGCCCGATGCAGCAGACTGCCTGATAAACACACGCTTACAGGCTGCCACCGTGCGCGGCTGGCCCAGCGCGCGACCGTCAGCGGCTGGAGGCTGTCGCACAGCTGCACCGCGCGGCAGCAGGTATGGCATCTGCCCGCCTTGGTTGCGCACTCCCAAAACCCAGCGGGCCGCCGTGGGCCGGGCGCCCGCCCACCTCGCGCAGGCGCGCAATGCGCTCCACGGCCTGCTTGACCAGCAGCGCGGCGGCGCGCGCCGCAGCGCTGTCGGCGCCGGGCACTGCGTGCGCGGGCGCCAGCGCGGCCGTCCCCAGCAACAGCACCTCCAGCCCGGCCATGGCGGCCTCACGCACCTGCGGCGCGCCCGGGTTCAGGAGCGCATACGCCGCGGGGGCACAGGCGGCGCCTCCCCGCCGCGCCGGCGCGGCCTTCCGTTCGCGCGTACGGCAGGGCGAACCAATGTCGGCGGGACGTGCCGGGGCCCGGGCCGGCCTCGGCAACCCTGCGTGCCAGTGGGCCTAGCCAGAGATAATTTGGCCGGCCATGGGCCTGGAAGCGGCTACCCGCCTGCCGGAAACGCTCGACCGGCGGCAGGCAGAGCGCTCCAGCATGCGCTGCCTCGCCCGACAGCCGCCGTCTTCTATAGGGTACCCCGTGCATCCCGCCTGCGCCCATGCCGCGCACAGGCATGCCCGCGCCGCCAGGCTCCTTAGACCGACAGTGCGCACACAGCGGCGCGTGCGCTCCCGCACCCAGCTGCCGACGTCGCCGCGCGCGTCCGTGGCGTAGTCGCCCATCGCGTCCAGCAGCACCGGCAGCACGTCGCCCAGCGCAAACTGCTCCGCCGCCCCGCCGGCCGCCCCGCCAGGCGCGGCCGCCGGCGCCGGCGCGGCGGCCGCCGCGGGCCCCGCCGTGCCATTATCCGCCGGCCGCGCTGCTGCCGAGCTCTGAGCAGAGGCCTGCCGCGCGGCTTCAGGGGCTGCGTCGGCCGCCACGGGGCGCGGCGCGAGGCACAGTCCGCTGGCGACTGCGACGAGCGCGCGGACGGCCGCCGCGCGCGCCTCGGCGTCCGGCTCCCCGGCCCCGGAGCGCCCCTGCGTTGGGCGGCGCGCTCCGCTGTCAGGCGGCGGACGACAGCTCGCATGCTCTCATCAGCCTGTCGGCTTACAGAGCCTGTATCGCATGCATCCAGCGCCCTCAGTTGCCGGCAGCGCGTTCAGCTCTGCCACCATGGCACACGGGGCAGGGCAAAGCACGGTCCGCAGCGGTTGTGGAGGGCGTGAGCGGCGCGGCCATGCGCGCGAGCTCGGCCTGCTGTGCCCTGCGCGCACCAGCGCGGCATCCGCGAGCGCCCGGACCACGTCCGCCGCGGCCGGCGCCAGCAGTCGCGCCGGCAGTGCGCCCAGCGCGGCCGCGGCGCCGCGGCGCGCGCCCGCGCTCGCGTCCGCCAGGCCCGCCACGAACCCGCGCGCGATCGCCGCCAGCGCCGCCGCCTCCGCGCGCGAGCCCGGCTCCGCCCCCGCCCCCGCATCCATCGCCGGCCGCGTCGCCGCGCCGGACCCTGCGACCGCCGCTGCACTCGGTCCCGGCTCCGCCGCTGTGCCCGGCGCGGGTTCGAGCCCCACCGCCTCCGGCGGCGCGGCGCCCGGCGCCATCCCGGTCCCCTCGCGCGGCGCCGCCCCGGTCAGCGGGTAGGCCCGGCTGAGCGCGTGCAGCGCAGCGGCGGCCGCCGCCTGCGCCGCGGGGCCGCCCGTGCGCAGGCTGGACGCAAGCGCGGCCAGCAGCACGGCCTGCCCACGCGCGTCCTGTGGCAGCGCCGCGCGCGCGATGCACTCCACCAGCCTGCGCGCGCCCGGCCGCGGCGCTGATGCCGGCCCCCATGCCTTCTACCCCTTTCATGCGAGCATCGGGCACTGAGCCTCCCGGGGCCGCTAGGCACGTGACAGCCCATACCCCATGGGTGCCGCAGCAGGAACAGGTGCTGCCTGGAAGCCCACCAGTGTGTTCCTAAAAATTTGTGATGAAAGGCTGGCAGGGCGCGCGTCTTGCTGCTGCCGTATGTGCAGCGGCCGCTGCCTTCGCACCCGCGCCTGGGCCGCAGCCCTGCGCAGGCGGCAAGCGCGGCGGCGCGGGCGCACCGCGCCACGGCGGCGCGCATGATCTCACCGCCCTTGCCAGGGTGCCGACCCTACCCTAGCAAACACAGCGCCGCGGGCGCACCGCGCCACAGCGGCGCGCATGAGCTCGCCGCCCTTGCCGCGGAACAGCCCCGCGGCCGCCGCGGCGGGCACCAGCGCCGTCACCGCCGCCCGCCGGTCGGCGCCCAGCGCGTGCCCCGTGGCCGCCAGCGCCGCCACCAGCTCCGCCACGCCCAGCATGGCGCCGTGGCGCACCTGCCGCGCGCGCCCGCTGAGCCGGCTCTGGAAGCAGCGCGGCTGTGTGTCGCGGCCCAGCACCGAGGTGGCAGCCGCCTGGCTCTCGCGGGCATGGCAGGCGCTCGCCACCACGCACACACCTCCTGGGTTGGGGGTGCTCGGGCGGCGCGCAAAGGTGCCTAGGTGCCGCGGCCGCCAGGCATGCGAGCGCTCTGAGCGGATGCATGAGACAGCGCGCGCGCGCGCGCGCCTCGAGTGTCGGGTCCAGGCACAGCGGCAGCAGCTCGCCGAGCACGCGCCCCGCGAACAGCGGCGGCTCGCCAGCCGCCAGCGCACCCAGCGCGCGCGCCGCCAGCGCGCGCAGGCCCGCCTCCCAGTGCCGCAGCTGCCGCACGACGGTACATAGTTGCTCAGCGCTGCCGCAGTCCCTCCGCCTCTCAGCTGTCAAGCCCTCTACCAAGGCCCTCGGCCTGAACCCCACCCCTGCGGTCTTGGCGCGCCACCAAGCGCACGCGCGCCCAGCGCCGCGCCTCACCGCGCGGGCCGCGCAGCCCGCTCGCTGCTAGGCACGCATGACACGGGCTCCAGGTGTCCGCTCCCGGCGCAAGCGTTAACAGCGGACCCACCCTAACCCTAACAGTCTCCCTAACCCTACCCCAGGCCGCGCGGCGCGCGCCTGGCGGCGCGCCAGGTGCTCCGCCAGCGCGCCGCGGTACTCCGGGAAGGCCGCCACGGCCGGCCCGACCGCCAGGAACGCCTGCGGCCGGCCGGCCAGCGCGAAGAAGTCGGCCGCGGCCACGACGTCGATGCCGTGCGGCAGCCCGCCCAGGCGGCCCACGGCCTCCTGGAACGCCGCGGCCGCCGCGCGCCGGCAGTTGACCTGCGCGCGCGGCGCCGCCCCGCTCGCGCGCTGGCTGCGCGCGCTGCGGCCGCGACTCGCTCGGCGGCGCCGCGTCGGGCGCGGCTCTGGACATGGCGCAGGGGCGCCACGAGGTGCACAGCAAGGGTAGGGGGTAGGGTAGGGCTGCGCTGTACGTCGGCCCCGAGCGCCCTGCAGCCCCCGCGCCGCAGGAGCATGCCCGCTTTGGGACCGCCGGCGCCCCGCCCGTGCTGGAGGCAGAGCGGGGGGCATGCGAGCGCGGGCGCGCGCCTCGCGGTCGTAGCACGCGACCGCCAACAGCGCCGGCGCCAGCATGGCGATCGCAGGCGCGGCGTCGGTAGGGTCATACGCGCGCGCCAGTGACCAGCACACGTATGCGGCCGCGTCGCGCACGTGGGCGCCCACGCTGCGGGAGCCGCACAAACGGCGCCGCCTCAGCCGCGGCGCGCGATCAAACACCTAGGACTGCCTCTGCGGGCATGAAGGCAGAAGACGTGGGCGCCGCAGCTGGAAGCCGGCACACCGCCTCCAGCAAAAGTGTGAGATTGGTGAGGAGCGCCCGAGCATGGTGCAGCACGTGCACCACACTCGGCTGCCGATCCCGCCTAAAGACTCTGTGCGGACCAATGCACGCCCGGCAGCGCTTGCACAAGTTGGTCCGCAGCGTGCCATGCGCATGCCGGACGAGCGCCCGCGGACGGGCCCGCGCGGGCAGGGGGCCGGGCGGGCGGGCGGGCAGCGCGCCTGTGCGCGCCGCGCCGCGCGTCAAAACGCAGCGCGTCGGCGATCCGCGGCGCCGCGCCGAGCAGGCGGGCGGGCGGCAGCAGCCCGCGGCGCGCCAGCTCCGCCAGCGCCAGGCACGCGCCGTGCCAGGCGGCGTCGCCGCCGCCCGGCGCCAGCAGCTCCAGCACTGAGCCGGCCACCTCATCGCCCAGCGCCTGCGCGGGCGGGGTCGCGTGCCCTTGACAGCACGATTAAGGTAGGGTATGCCGCCCCGCGCGCCCGCGCGCATGATTTGGCTTCCCGCAGCCAAGCAGGGCTTCCATTAGGCGCCGCAGCACGCCTGGCAGAGCTGCTCGCTCACATGCGCACCTCACTCACTCGCCTCCTCCGCGCCTGCAAGCACACGCAGACGCCGCCCGTGCGCAGCGCGCCCAGCAGCAGCCCCCGCCCGACAGCACGACCATCGCACGCCCTTCGCGCGGGCGCCGCGCACCTGCGGCAGGCGCGCGGCGACGCGGCCGACGCCCTTGGCGGCCTGCCAGCGCACCACGGTGTCCCGGTCGCGCAGCGCGTCCAGCAGCAGCCCCAGCACGTCCTCCACCTCCAGCGCCACGTCGCCCTCGTCCTCGCCCCCGCCCTCGGCCCCGCCCTCGCCCTCGCCTGCGCCCTCGCCCGCGCCCAGCTCACGCGCTGCCGCAGACAGGGCAAACGCGACGTGGGGTTCGCCGGCGTCGACGCGCACACAGCGCTGCAGCGGGTCACGCTCGCGCGCGCCCGCGCTGCCAGCGGGCGCAGAGCCCGCACTCAAGCATGCGCAGCTGCGAAGCACACCGCGCGTATTGACGCACACTGGAAGCACAGATCGCATGGACGCCAGGGACACGCAGCGGAACGCGAGCGTGCTGCTCGCTGACGCGTCGCAGGGATTTGCACAGCACAACGCCGGCGCAGGCCCCACGCACGCCCCGCCGGGTGCGCGCATGCAGCCGCCCCGCCCGGCTGCCCCTGCAGCCGCTCGCGCGCGCACCGGGCTCCGCGCCGCGCGCCGGATCGCCGCCCACGACGGCCGCGCCGCGCCGGTAGCGCCACGCGGCCTCGCGCGGCGGCAGGAAGGCGAACGCCAGCCGCTGCGCCAGCTTCACTGCCAGCTTCCTGCAGCAGCGCGGGCCGCGCCGCCTGATTAGGCCGGGAGGCGGCCGGCGCGGCGCCGATGCGCTGACATGGCATGCTCGCCTGACGCGGCATGCGGCGGGCACCGGCGGCGCCAGGTCTCGATGCTGGGTGGTGGAATCATGTGCAGGTTCCCACACATGCTCCGCGCGGTGTTAAGGGATGCGGCCGCCGTGCGTCTGTGGAAACAGCACGGCAGCGGCGCGCGCGCCTGGCCAGCACGCCATGACCGGGACCGCCGCCGGCCAGCAGCGCCGCCAGCGGCGCCCACAGCGGCGGCGCCAGCGCGCGCACCGCCCCCCGTGGCGCCGCCTCGCACACGGCCGCGAGCGCGCGCGCCACGCCTGCACGCCGCCCGCCCTGAGCCTGCAGGGGCGGGAAGCGCGGGGGCCGGCCGCCCAGAGAACCAGGCACGGCCTTCCACGAGTCGCCGAGGGCGGCGGGCGAGGCTGTCACGCGCGCCGGCCGACATCTGCACTGCCAGGCCGAACATGGAGCAAGCGGCCAGCATCAGCAGGTTCATCACACTGGAGCGAGCCGCAGCAATGTGAGGACCCTCACCACCGGGCTTCGGGCAGACAACACCACCCTGTGGCGCCCTGCCCTGCGCCTGCGGGCGCGCCTGGCACCAGGAACACGGCCTCGGGGCCGCGCTGCGCCAGGGCGGCCGCCGCCCACGCGCCAAAGCCCGCCAGCGCGGCCGCCATGTCCGGCCGCGCGAGCAGGCGGCCCAGCAGGCGCGCGGCGGCGTCGCGCGCGCCGCCCGGCGCGCCCAGCAGCGCGCGGCAGCGCGCCACCAGGCCCGCCGCCAGCGGCGCGCACGCGCCCGGCCTGCAGCACCGCCACGCGCTCGGCACGGCACACGTTCATTGACGCGACACCCCAGTCAGCTGCTGCTCCTGGCTTCACGCATAGGTAGGGCCATGCGCTGGGTATGCTGGAGGCCTCAGTCGGGCCCCACGTGCTCCGATGCATTGCAGACAGGGCGGGCGGCCGCGCCGCCGGCTGGCGAGCGGCGCACCAGTCGGTCTCCGCCTCGTCGGCGCCGAGCGAGCTGTCCAGCGCGGCCAGATCAAAGGGCAGCAGCACCAGCTGCTCGAGCCAGGCCAGCACCACGCACTGCGCCTCCCAGCCGCCGGCCTGCGCGCCGGCCTGCGCTCCGCCCTGCGCGCGCGCGGCATGTCCTCCGCCTCAAAGCCTGATCAGCATCAGCCGCTGTATGAATGAGCCTGAACAGAAGACAGCCACGGCAGGCTCCCGCAAACTGCGAGCGCAGAGGTCGCAGCGGCGGTGCTCGCTGGCCAGAGGGGCGGCTGGCCCCGGGCGCTGTGAGAAAGGTGATACGTACGACTCATCTCAAGCAGACGTGGCCACGGAAAGTGCAGCAGCCGCGTCAGCAGCGTCAGCCTTTGCCGCCAAGGGGCTGGCCGCGCAGGCGCCGGGCGCGCGCACCGGGCCGTCCAGGCGCGGCAGCAGCGCGAGGACGGGCTCCAGGTCGGCCGGCCGGTTGGGGAAGAACTTGGTGACCACCTTGCAGCCCCTGCGCGCGCTCTTTGCCCGGCTCAGCCCGGCTCCAGGGCCGGCTCAGGCCGGCCCGGCGCTCCGGCCTCCAGGAGCCTTCCAGTGCTGCACACGCTGGCTCCCATGGGCATGCTGCCAGGCTCTGGTCCTCACAGCTTACTCAGGGGCGCCTGCAGCCCCGGACGGGGCCGGCAGGCAGGCAGGCGGCAGGGCAGGGCGGGGCGGCCGGCTGCGCGCGCCTGACGGTTGCCACCGCCCACAGCAGGCGGCTGACTGCGACGAGGGCCGCCGTGTCGTCCGGCGCGCCCTCCGCGCCCGCCTTCTTGCGCAGCACGGCCGCGAGCGGCCCCACGATGCTGGCCAGGTGCGGGTCCAGCAGCTGCGGCTGCTCCTGGTACCTGATCAGCTGCCGCGCGCACGCGGCCGCGGCCGTCAGGCGAAGATCGCGCTTGGTGGTTGATGCGCGGCTGGCAGTTAGCGTATGGCCACGCTGCCTGACAGGGGTGGGGTACAGCGTGGAGGTGGAGGCGACGCACTATCTGGTGGAAGCGGCTGTACACAGCAGCGGCGTCCCCGCCGCGCGTGGCGCACACGCGGTCCACGACTGCGGCCAGCTCCCCGGCCTCCTCCACATACGTGCAGCTGCGTACGCAGTCAAAATCGTCCTCCGCAGGCGCCTGCATCGTGCCAGGGCAGCACTGCGCTGGGGGCAACCTCGCTGTTTATATTTCAAGATTGCATCAGTATGCTTGCCAGAGCGCTACGCCGCATCAGCAGGCACGTTGTACAACCGCATGGTGAGCCTGCAAAGCTGACGCCGCCGTGGCACAGATCTCGCTCTGCCTCTGCGCCTGTCCCGAGCACAGAGTACAGATGGCAGCCTAAAGTGGCACTTGTTACCAGGATGTGTGTGTGCATATAGCCTGTTTGTCAGAGCAGCGGTCTTGTCCACAATGAGGGTGGCTTTGTGAAGCCACTTCACCTGCAGACTTAGGCACAGCTGAGTGCATGGCCATGGGCCTCAAGTCCCCGCAGGGCGTGCAGCACTGACGAGGCACTGGCACACAGCCAGCAGCTTGCGCACCCTGTGAGGTAGGTGCGGCTGCTGTGACCGGCAGCGCGTCGGCGCTGGAGTCATGAGCGCCACCCACTCCTCAGCCTGCGGGCTGCAAGGGCGCTGCAGCACCGCACCTGCCGCGCGCCAGCACACGCGCGACGTGCACAGGTGCCTTGCGTGCGGGCCACCTCGTTCTCGGTGCGACAGCCTGCACCTACTCCGAATGTCACGTGCCGCCCGCTGCAAAAGCGCGTGTGTGATAGGCCTGTGTGGCGAGCGCAGGCAGTGGTGCTGCGGGCCTGCCACGGCCAAACGGCAGGCGTCCGCGGGGCAGCGGGCCCGCGGCGTGGCCCGTCGAGCAGCGCGGGCGCAGCAGGGGGAGCCGCAGGACCACGCACCCGCCGAGCGGAGAGCAGGCCTCGGCCGCTTCTACTGTGCTGTCACCGGGCGCGCGCCGGCCCGCGCTCGCCTCCCAGCCCCCGCTGCGGTCCTACAGCTACAAGCGCACCTTGCCGTCTTGGTCCTAGTCCCCTTTTGAGGCCCCCGGCAGAGGACGCTCTGGGCTTGACACGCACGCGCCGCGTGCCCCGGAAGAGGGCACGCACTCTGACCTTCGTACCGACGCCGGCGGGGCCCGCAGGACGAGCGCAGGCCGGGCTGCAGCGCGCGCTGAGTGCGCTGCGCGCGTGGCAGGTTCCCCTTTCCGCTGGGGCCCCTGCTGGTGCGGGAAACGATCCGCACCGAGGTCGAGCGCGGGACGCTGTGGATCTTTGAGCAGGAGCAGAGCCTGGCCAACAGCACGTCGACCAACGTGCGCATGACCGCCATCCGGCTGGCCAGCGGCGGCATCTGGATCCACGCCCCCATCGCGCCCACGAGGCGCGCCGCGCTGCTTCGCCCCCGCAGCCTTGAGGCCGTGTCAAGCGGTTTATTGCAGCATGCAGCCGGCCTGCCTTCCGAGCCTGCCAGCATTGTGAAACAGGGGGTGTGCAGGGTAGCTCTCAAGCTGGGCGCCCGTATTGTCACGGCACGTCTCGCAATTGCAGCCAGCGCGCGCGCGGCGCGGCCTTTCATATGCACGCACTCCCGCCTTGTGGTAGATAGCAGCTTCACCGGTGCTGCATGCAGTGCGTGACGCGGGCGGGCGCCGCCCGCGCACAGGGAGTGCGTAGCGCTGGTGCGCGAGCTGCCGGGCCCCGTGGAGCACATCGTGCTGCCCACGTTTGCGGTGGAGCACAAGCAGTTTGTGGGGCCATTCTCGAGGGCATTCCCGAAGGCGGCTGTGCATGTTGCGCCCCGGTGAGCGCGCCCCTTTCTGACGTGGAGGCTGCTGGTCTGCATGCCGCATGGGTTCATGTCGGGCAATTCTGGAGCTGACCTGCACAGTGATGGAAAACGCATTTAGGAAAGGCTCATGCTGGCTGAGCAAGAGCACCAATGGCGGCCAGCATTCGAACGCCTGAAGGGGCCTGGTACGGTACCACTGCAGGGTGCACCGCCGTGTCAGTAAAGCCTGCGATCCTGTGAGGGAGGCATTATGAGCGCCTCAGAGCTGCTAGCCTCAGCTTGCACTGTCATAGGGTGTCTGGCCCTGGATGTTAGCACCATGGCTGGCATGCATCATATAGTGTCCGCCTGGCGCCAGGCAGTGGAGCTGGCCGGTGTGGCTGCCGGTGCAGTTCTTCGGCATCTTCCCCGCGAGCGTGCTGCGGGACGGCGACACGAGCACGCCCTGGGCCGGTGAGATCGAACAGAAGATCTTCTCGTCGGCAGTGGGTGCGTTGCACTTGCACAAAATGTGCATTATATGAGTGCATTATATGAGCCAGCATGTGCCGTGCGCTGGCCCCATAGTGTTGCTCTGTTTGCATGGCTGCCGGCCGCGCGCCGCAGGCATCGGCCCGTACCTCGAGGTCGCGTTCTTTCACAGGCGAACGCGCACGCTGCTGGTCACCGATGCGGTCATCTCTGTGCCGCCGACGCCGCCCGAGGTGCCCCGCCTGCCGGACCCCCCGCACTGGCCATCACACCGCGCCTGCCTGTGCGCGCGGCGAGCCGCGCCCATCAAGCTATGGAGCAGGGAAGGTAGCAGCACCGGCGGCGCGTTGCTGCTGCCCGGCCAGCATGACTGAGCGTGCAGCAAGGGCGCCGGGCGCGCGCTGGGCAGGTGGTGCGTGCAGAGGCGCTGCTGGAGGCTGGCGGCGACCTGCCGGCGGCCGTGCGCTCCTTCAGCTCTGGCGAGCGCGGCGCGGAGGGCATTGGGGCGGCGACGCCGCCGCCGGTGCCGCCGCCCGCCGACCCGGCAGCCAGGCGGCAGCTCGGTGCGCGGCATGCGCTCAACCGCAGTGTGGCGACTCGGTAAATTGCTCCTGCACATGCAACGCCACATCAAGCTCGCAGCATGCCTCGCGCTGCCTGCGCGCCAGTTGTGCCTGCATGCGGTCCTGCAGTGTTCCGGAGGCGCACCCGCACGCAGACGTCAGGGGAGAGCGCCGCGGGCGCAGGCTGGCAGCGGATGGCGCTGCAGATCCTGTACTTTGTGCCGGGCAACCTGCAGGCGCCGCGCGCGAGCTTTGACGCGGTCGTGGGCCGCCTGCTCGTGTCGCCGGTGCTCCAGGTCCTCGTGTTTGGCAACTCGCGGGAGGAGGTGCGCCGCCGCGGCTCTGCATGCAGGCGCCCTGACCCTAGAACCTGAGCGGCCGCGCCCGCCGCCGCCCCGGCCCTGCTGCTGCCTGTCAGGCGTTAATGAAGACCGGTGCGTGCCGTGGCTGCGGCAGACGCAGAGGTGGGTCGACGACGTCGCGCGCTGGCGCTTCCGCCAGATCATCCCCTGCCACTTCAGCGCGCCGGTCAAGGCCGGCCCGAGGGAGTTCCGGCGCGTCCCTCCCGTGCCGCCCCTGCCGCGCGCCTGTCGAGAGTGCGCGCGCGCTGTAGACCCGAGACATCTGGTCTCAACCTGTGCCCTGCTGGCTGCAGGGCGGCCTTCGACTTTGCCTACGGTTCTGCTGAGGCGCCCGGCGCGTCGCGGAGCGGCACGGTCGAGGCGTCGGCAGGCAGCGCGGCACCCCGGCAAGGGCTGCTCGGCAGGCTGCTAGGTGGCTGGGCTGACGCGCCGGCACCTCCGGCACTCCCCGCCCGTGACATGCGCGCCCTGAACGGACTGGCGCGCATTCTGCGGACTGTCGGCGTGCTGAACTAGTCTTGCACAGCAGCCTGTTGCAGAACTGTGGCATTAAATCAGCTACCAAGGTAGAGTAGTGACGCCATGGTGCTGTTGAGCAGACTCAACACCGCTACCAGTCTTCTCTTATGAGCACCTCTAGCTGTGCACGTCTACATGGCCCAGTACCTGTGGACAGCACACTGATAGCACAGCCGAGCACAGTGCACTATGCACGGCTGACAGCCATCATGTGCATGTGATCCCTCCACGTGCAACATGCCACTTTAATGGGCATGGATGTCCACAAAGACATAACGAGAAAAGTGTTTTTACGCAAAAATAAAAGCGACAGAAAAGCTTCTCAAGTTGCCACATATACAGAGTCTTGGACTGTCCCCAGCGCGCGGTGCCCAGCGTCGGACAAAGCAGCAGCACCAGCGTACTAATAGCGACAAGGCGCAAGCGGAGGTCTGGGCGCGCTGCGGTGCACACCGCCAACGATGCCCCTGACGGTCACAGAGGGCGCACTGCTAGGAGGCGGGATATGGCTGGCAGGAGCGGCGACGTTCTTCTACCGGCGGAAAAAGACGCTCCCCTTCAAGGTGGGTGCACGCAAGTCGCTGCCGCTGCCCGGCTGAGCTGCGTGAAAGCGGTCTGGTTGTACCGTTGTTGCTGACCCGGGGTTGCCAACGTGCAGGCAGCCTACTTCTTTGCCTGGCCGGCGCTGGGCGTCGCGACAATCCTCATCATGCAGCCTAGCGAGGACAGCATGAAGCGGGTGCGCTCGCGCGCCTTGCCAACCTGCTGCTGCTTTCTCTGCGAAACACAGCACATCGGTGGTATGCAAGTGGTGCGCTGACCGTCGTGCTGCAGGCCCTTGAGGAGCGGGGCCGGACGGACGAGGTGCGGCTGGCGTATGCACGGCAGACCGCGCAGTCGCAGCTGGACCACATCAAAGCGACAGCCGAGGAGGGGAAGTTCAAGTCGACCTGGTGAGGCCAGCGCGCGTTTGCTGCGTGTGGGGCGCACACTGAACATTGCAAGCTACTCTTCTCCTGCTCCTGAAGATGCACGCCTTTTGTTTTCCCCCATTTCTTTACTTCCTTTCCCCCAATGCTGAAGGTTGCAAGTAGGAGTGGGGAACAGGTCTGTTGCTTCATATGCACACTAGCCTGTCCACGCCTGCGTTGGATTACAACACGGTCATCAAGGTTGTGGGCAGAGGTGCACGTGCAATCAAGCAACTCCTGTTCAGTCCTTGCAACTCCTGTTCAGTCCTTACACCTACACGGCCCGCACTACTAAGGCCCAGACCTATACGGCAAATAATGATAGCATTTCAACGCCAAGCCCTCACCTACACACTAGAAAAGAAGACTGACGACCCACGCTGTGACTGAGACACGCATCACAGCTCTGCGGTGCGCTGGGCTCATCGGTATGGAGCCTCCGCCTTGAGGTTGGCGGCGATCTCCGTCTCCCAGCGGTCGCCATTCTCCAGCAGCTTCTGCTTGTCGTACAGCAGCTCCTGCGCGCCCAAGATAGGGTAGGGAAGGGTGAGCAGCCACGGCGACGCTCCTCAAGCGGCTGCCGGCAAGCGCAGCGCGCGGGAGGCCAGGGCGCGCCTCGCGCGTCTCTGTGGTGAACTCAAAGTTCGGGCCCTCCACGATGGCGTCCACCGGGCACGCCTCCTGGCAGAAGCCGCAGTAGATGCACTTGGTCATGTCCAGGTCGTACCTGCGCGCGCGGCCGCGCGGCCTCGCTAGGCCGCCGGCGCCGGTGCAGACTGCGGCTGCACAGGCGCGTGCATGTGTGCCCAGCAAGCGGCCGCTGTGCGCTGCCGGTGCAGCACCGCGCGCATCACACCGCCCACCAAACTTGCATGCACAGCCGCCAGCTGCCCCCAGGCAGCCCAGCCTGCCCCCTGAGAAGATCCCGCAGCTAGCAGGCGCGGCACCTGGTGGTGCGGCGGCTGCCGTCCTCGCGCTCCTCGGCCTCGATCGTGATCGCCTGCGCTGGGCACACCTGCGGCGGCGCCCCGCGCCTCAGTTCCGACCAGACGCCAGCGCGTCCGCGCGCTGCGAGCCCTCTCAACTTCATACTTTCAGCAAAGACCTGCTGCCTTCACTTCACGGTCTTTGGGGTGACGCCCGCAGTGGCGCCAGACAAGACGCTGCCGCCTCCAAAAATGCGGCTGGGCTGCCACCACTGCTCCCTCCCGAGCAGCATAATCTCAACAGGTGGGCCTGCGCACGGCCTCGCAGAGCTTGCACGCGATGCAGCGCTCCTCGCCGGTCGGGTAGCGCCGCAGCACGTGCTCGCCGCGGAAGCGCGGGCTGATCGGGCCCTTCTCGAAGGGGTAGTTGATCTGCGGCCGCGGCGCCGGCTCAGCGCAGCCTCCAGCGGCAGCCCCAGCAGAGGGCAGGCTTGACTTTGAGACACGCCTTTGCTCAGCGGGTTTCAGACGAGGACGCCGCGTTCAGCGACTCAAAGGAGTGACAGGCAGGCCGGCGGGTCTGTCAGCAAACCAGCTTGGAGCGGGGACGCGAGTCGGAAGCATGGGCCGGCGGCCGCACCGTGTACTTCTTGTCAAAGAAGGCCTTCAGCGTGAGCATCATCCCGCGCACGAGCTCGGTCATGAAGAGCGTGTTGGCGCTCTCGTCCAGCACGCCGGCCAGATCCTTGGGCGGGTCGCGCTGCACGCCCGCCGGCGACGTCACCATCGGGTTGCTGGCGGCGCCTGCCGCGCGCGGCGCACGCCTCGTGTCACAGGCTGCTTGGCGCGCTGTCGACTCCTCCCCGGGCAAGCTCCACTGCGCGTGCTTGTCTTCTCGCCGTCCGGGAGTGCACAGCAAGCGCAAGGTACGGGGAGACCCAGAACGCACAGCAGCAGCGCGCCAGCGGGGTAAAGCAGCGCGACACTCAGACACAGACATCAGAGCCTGAAAGGTACAGACGCGAGCACCGGATACCCAGCAACTCGAGCGGCGCTTACGCGCCCGCACAGCTGTGCGCAGCGGCACAAACAAGCGCAAGTACAGTATGCGCGCTGCGCCGTGCGCGCCCTATTGGGCCGCAGGCTTGCGCTCACCTTGCGGTGCGGCTGCATAGCTCCGCGCCGTCGACGCGCAGGCTGCTGGCGCGCCGCTGGGCACGAGCTGCTTGGCAAAGCGTAGGTTTCGCAACAACATCTTTTCGCTTTGTCCGGGCAAAGCGCAAGGTTGCTGTAGCCTGGTGAGCCCCTTGACCGCGTCCTCTGGAACTGTGCTCTTGCGCTAACCTCGCTATCCGGCGTGGAGCGAGTGAGGGGCTGCACAGGGCCTTGACGAGGACCTAACTGCAGTTCAAGCGAGCTGTCTTCCTTCAAGCGTTTCGCTTTCATCATAGTTGGCTGATAGACGGATGCAATTGATCTCATTCTCTCTCGTACTCGACTTGCAGCGCTGCTGCACCTCGTCAACCTTGGTTGCTAGGAAGCTACACCATGCCCACGCATACAGAGACGCACAGCGCACTGCATGCACCCAGCTCAGACTGCACGTCCCCAGGCGCCAGGGCCAACGGGTTAGTAACGCGGCACAGGTGCTCAGCTGTGCTTTGCCTTGGCGCGCGTGCTGACTTGCTTCATGCTGCGCAGGGGCGTGCTACGCGCACTTAATGGCAAGGCCACGCTGCTGCCGGGAGACACTCGCAGCTCCAAGCTGCGCAAGAGCCTGGTGCGTTCTGCAAAGAGCGCATATGGAGCTGCGCTGTGCGCCTCAAACAGTGCTCACCCCCGCGTCGCACGCAGGGCTCTGCAACCGTCACCCCGCGCGGCGGCGGCACACCCGACGTCAATTCTAGCGGCCTAGCCTACGAGATGACCAGGTAGCGCCTGACGGCGCCGCCTGCGCACTGCATGGCGCGCAGCCCACGTGCAGCACGCGCCGCTCATAGCGACTGCGAGCCGGGCCGCGCAGGCTGCGCGACGACCTGCGCGCGCAGCAGCGCCGCGCCACCGAGCAGGAGGCGGAGCTGGCGACGGTGCGGGGGCAGGCCGCGATGCGCGAGCGCGCGCTCGCCAAGGCCGCCACCGAGGCTGACGCGCTCCAGCAGCGCGTGCTGGCGGCAGAGAGTGCGCGCAGCCCGCCGCCGCAGCACTTGTTGTGTGATGCTTCTGGTGTGATACTGTTGCTGCACGTGCTTCACGACGACCGCGGTGCGGAGATGTGCGCGACTGATCACACCGTGTGGCGCAAGAGACCAGGCTGACGCTGGGTGCGTGCGCAGCCGGGCTGGCGTCGCGCTGCAAGGAGCTGGCGGCGCTGGCGGCCGAGCGCGACCGGCTGCGATCGGAGGGCGCGGCAACGGCGCGCGCCGCCGCCAAGCTGTCCGCGCAGCTGGCCGCCGCGCCCAAGGCGCGCCCATGCCGCAATGCTCGGATTTTGTTGTCGGCCGCGCGGCACAGTCGTGATTGTGCCCACACAGCTCCTCTGGCTTAGCCGGCCAGGGTCACGCGTGCGGCCTGGCTGCGGCAGGGCACAGGCTTCTCCGAGGCCGTGGCGGCGCTGGAGGCGGAGGTGCGGACGGTGAAGGCGGCGCGGGACGCGCTGGCGGAGGATGCCAAAGCAGCGGCCGCACTCATCCGCGCCAAGGACAAGGCCCTGGACGCGGCGGCCGCGCGCGTGGAGGAGGCGCGCCTCGTGGCAATGGAGAACAAGGCGCGCCGCTGGCGCCGCGCGCGCGGGAGTAAGCTCGGGGGGTCCTGGACGCCCGGGCAGATCGTGCGCGCGTGCGCGGCATGCAGAGACGGGGGCCGCTCGGCTGCCCCCGCAAACGCGGGCGGCCAGCCTGTGCTGTCACAAGCCCTTTGCAGGCCACTTAGGTGCAGGTGTTGAGTAGGGGCAAGCGTGCGGGTCCGGCTCAGGGGGTGGGGGGGTCCCATGCGCGGCAGGCGCTGCAGAATGGGCTGGCGGACCTGCGGCGCCAGCTGGCCGAGGCCGGCGAGGAGCGCGGCACACTGCTGGGCGTGCAGCGGCAGAGCGCGGCCGACCTGGCGCGCGCGACCGCTGACGCGGAGGCCGCGCGGCGCGAGGCCGCCGCCGCCGGACGCGCGCTCGTGCAGGCCACCACGCAGCTCAAGGTGGCTGGGTGCCCTGCCTGTGCCCGGCCAGCTCCTGCGTGCTCCTGCGCCCGCTGGCTACCGCGCGACCAAGCAGGCAAGCGCGCAGCTCAAGCCGGGCCCGGCGGGCTGCGCTGCTCACACCACCATGGTCTACGCGCTTGTGAAAAAAGCACACAGCGCAGCACCCTGTCGCCCCACGCCACCGTGCACCCCTGGACACGGGCTGTCCCAGAACAGAGGCCGCCGCGGCACACTGGGCTGCCGCCGCGCGCAGGCCGCGGAGGAGCGCGGCGCGTCGCTGGCGGCCGAGGCGGCGGTGCTGGGCGACGAGCTGACGCGCGTGGGCACGGTCGCCGCGCGCGCGACGACGCGCGAGATGGCCGGCGGCTGCAAGGACGAGGGCGTGGTCCCCGTCGCCATGCACATGGAGGAGGCGCGCGCCGCTCCGCGCGCCACCTCGCCCAGCAACCTCTTGTCGTCGCCGTCACGATTTGTGACTCATGAGCTCTGACAGCACTGATGTCAGCAGCAGGCAGGACCGCATGCGGCGTGGAAAACGCAGAGCCTGCATGTGTTGGTCACCTGTTGGTCACCCGCACGTGCGTAGCGGTGTGGAGGGCGCGGACGTGGCTGACTCTGCAACGTGCATGGCCTGACGCGGCGCGCCCGCGGCGGCCAGGTGCGCTTCCTGCAGGGCCAGGCGGAGCGGCTGAAGGAGAAGCTGGCGGCGGCCGAGCGCAGCGGCGCCGCCAGCCTCGCGCAGAAGGTGCGGCCGCGCCGCCGCGGCCCCTGCGCCGCGCCCGCGCCGCCGCCGCGCCCGGCCCCGGCGCGCCCGCCCGGCGCCGCGCCGTTGAGCGCGCCGCCCGCGCGCAGGAGCGCCTGCACAAGAAGCTGGACGCGCTGACGCCGCCGCGCGCCTGCGCCCAGAAGCCGTCGCCGGGTGCGCGGCGCCCGCGTGCACGGGCCCGGCCATGCGCAGCCCGGTGCTGGGCTGCGAGCTTTTGTGCAGGCGGGCGCATGCGCTGATCCACGCTTGGTCGCGGGTAGTCCACTTGTCAACGGAAGCGACAGGAGCTGCCTGGGTCGGCCGCGCCTGCACCTCAGCGGCTCGGGCGCGCTCACAGAGGCCGCCGCATGCGCGTGCGGGGCTGACGCGGCGTGTTCGCGCGGCGGCCAGGCCGGGAGGCTGCGGCGGCGAAGAAGGCGCTGGAGGAGAAGGAGCGCGAGGTCGAGGCGCTGCGGGAGCAGGCGCGCCCGCGCCGCGCCGCCCGTCTGCTGTGTTGACCTGTCGCGCGCCGCTCCACGCCGCTTCCCTGGCCGCCGCCTGCCTCCTAGCCGCCTGCTCCGGCACGTCGGTCCATTCCGTCCAGCGGTCAGGACAGTGTTCAGGGAGGAGTAAGCACAGCGTCGCCTGCAGGCAGGCTGGGGTCGGCCGAGCCGGCGTGCGCCGCGCTGGGCCGCGTCTGCTGTAAGGCAGCCCGTGCTGCCGCACGCCTGCGGCTGGGACACGCCGCGCTGCGCGCGCAGGTGGAGCGGGCCGGCCCGCGGCTCGCGGGCGCGCGGCAGACGCAGCGCCGCCTGGAGCAGCAGGTTGCGACCATGGCCGCGCAGTTGGAGGCCGCGGGGCTGCCGCCCGCGCCCGGCCCGACCAGCCCCGGCGCAAGCGCCGGGCCCGCCGCCGGCCGCCGCGGCAACGGGGACGCGGCCGCCAGGGCGCGCGCTGCGCCGGCCGGCAGCACGTGAGAGGCATAGTCTGGGGTGTGGACGCGCGGCTGGGGCTGCGGGTAACGGCGCCTGCGCTGGGCGGCGCCGGCACCCGCTCGGCCGCCGGAGCTATCGCCGGCCGCCGCACCGCCCCGGACGCGGCACGCCCCGGCCGCAGCAGCACGGCCGGCGTTGTGCGCATGGGGGCTTGTGACGCTACAGGACATGCCATGCTGCCGCTCCACGGGTCGCTCAACAAACGAATGAGATGCTGCCTGGGCTTGCGAGGGATTGTGGGTCTGGGGCAATGCTTGGGTTTTTTCAGGCGAGTGTGTGGCTTGCTCTTGCTGCCTGCTCACATGCAATAGGTTTATTCGACGCCATGCCCGGCTGCTATGTCCCTTCACAACGCATGCGTTCTAACAAGTGCACCTGATGAGTGCATGCCCACTTGCACGTGATAAGACGAGGCCTGTCATGCAGGGTGCCACTATGGCATTGCTGCAAGAGTTTGGGAGCAGGCGCGTAATCTTGTCTGTATGGCTTTTGCGATTCGCTTCTGTCTGGAGACTCCAGCTTCAGACTCTCAGGCTATGTAATGTGATGCAGCCTTGTGGGAGCATGCTGCACTGTAGCAGCTACAGCAGGGCACAGTAATGCTGATGCGGCCATTGCTGTGAGGCTGCCTTATGCATGCATTCAGCATGTGAGTACTGCTCCAGGCGCCGAATGCTGCGCCATAGCACTACTTTACATTTGTGTTCCGCGCAAAGCAAGGCCGCTTCGCGGCCACGCCGAGCACCAAAGCAACGGCTGCCAGCCAGGCTATGTCGGGGCCGGCTTTTGTGTGTGAGCAAAAAGCCCGTGCCGGTCCGGGTGCGCACGAGGGCGTCCCACGCGGCCAGTGTGCAGCAGCAAAGCTGCGCGCAGGGCATAGAAAAAAGAACAACCGAATGCTGTTGTGTTCGGGGGCCGAAGGCTAGGGTGGCGAGCTGAGACGCTCTCACCATGTTGTTGTACAGGCGTCTGGGCACTTGCAATTCAATATCAGTTTGCAGTGTCACCCCTGAACTCTGCAGCGCTCATCCCGCGCGCGCTGCCTGGCGCACGCTCACAGGGGCACGGCGCTCAGTCCCATATCTCAGGTTTTTTAGAGGCGCGGTGCGCGCGGCGCAGATGGTGCGCTCGCTGTCGCTGGACTCTGCCACTCCCCTTCTCGTGGGCTCCAAAACGCCAGCCGGCCTGCAGCCGCACAGCGCGCGCAGTGCGCCGCGCAGCCGTGGCGACAGCAGCCGCGCTGTGCCGCTGCACGTCCGTGCTTCCGGCAGCGCCCACGGCACTTCTGCCCGGCACCCTAGCTAGTGCAGCCTCGCCAGCCCGCGGGATGCTCCAACCGGCTGAGCCCGCCCCCGCTGGCCGCGCTCGCTCCCAAGCAGAGAGCTGCGGCAACGCAGGCACGCCGGGGACCCTGTGCCCCATGCCACTGGCGATGCTGTCATCGCCCAGCGCCCCGCGCTCGCGCCGCGCAGGCCAGCACCCTAGCTGCCTCCCGCGCCGAGCCACTCCCAGCGCCCGGGCTCCACCGGCTGCTCCGTGGCGAGGTCAAAGTTGTACCGCGCGGTGAAATCCCTGAGCACCTGCGTGCGCGGATCAGCGCACGGCGCTCAGCTCCTGCTTCGCGGGCGCCACCCCAGGCAGCGCTGTCCTGCCGGGCCCGCCCCAGCGGTGCCAGCTGCGGGCAGGGCGCGCTGATCCTGCCCTCCACCCTAACATCCTGTCAGTGTTGTCCTGTGTGTACTACACAGTGAAACTTCCCAGCTCCAGGGCAACCGCCCCAGGCAGCTCCACCGCGCGCCGCACCTCCGCCTGGAAGGCCGCAAACGTGTGCGCCAGCTGCTCCGCGGAGGGCGCGGGCTGGAAGAGCACGCGCGCGGCGCTCCTGCGCTGCGGCGCCGCGCCCTGACTGGCCGCCCCCCCGGTCCCCGCGCGGGCCGCGTCGGCCGCTGCTGGGCCAGCCGCGGCCTCCGGCTGCGGCGGCGCCGGCTGCTGCGCTGCCTCGGCCAGGGGGCCCTCAAACAGGCGCCGCTTTGTTGACGGTATGCAGGAAGGCCCGGCCGGCTCGAACGCCCGCTTGCCTGGCGATCCGGGCGCCCTGACTGCGCCGGGCGCGCCCGCCTGCCTTCGACCCACCGTGGTCATGCCGCGACCTGCATCCATGCTGCTGCCGGGGTCGCGGGGAGTGGTCGAGCTGCTTATGCCCACTGGTGGCCTGCTCGCTCTGGCACGGCCTGCGGAGGCTCCCCGTCTTCGCTACACCGGTGTGCTGCTGCCAACAGACGCCTGGCGGTTTGCGTCCAAGCACACCCTGACAGGGTGGTGGACCGTGACGTGTAATAGTCACAGGCCTCTCAAATTTGATTTAATGAAGGCGCCCAACACTGCAGCTGTAGCCACATGCCCCGTTCGACCTCCATGCACTTTCACATGCCAGCTGGCAGCGCTGTTGCTCACACGCGATCGGCTCGGCGTCTGCAGCAGCTCACAGACAAGGGCACCTCCGCGTGGCAGGCGGCGCCCCGCCGCCCTGCGCGGGCCAAGGCCCGCGCGCGCCGCGCTCAGTCCTCGTCCGCCCAGAGCTTGACGGTGCAGTCGCGGCCCAGCCCGCCCGACGCGATCATGGGCTCCGTGGGGTGGCAGCTGACGGCCAGCACGGCGTCGCAGTGGCCCGTGCCGGGCGCGTCCGGGCCCTCCCGGCCCTCCAGCACCTGCACCAGCTGCGGCGCGCGCGCGCGCGCCGCGGTCAGCCGCGATGGCGCGTGCAAGGTGCGCCGCGACGTCGCGCGCAGGCGCAAGGCGCGGGCGGCGCGCGGCGCGCCTGCCGGCTGTCGAGGTGCCAGATGTAGACGCCGTGGTCCTCCGAGCCGCTCACCACCCACGGGCCCTTGCGCCCGGCCACCGCGAACGCGGCAAACACCGAGTGCAGCTTGTTCTTGTGGCCTGCGCGCGCCCCCCGCGGCGGCCGGCTTGCCACGTGGTGCGCGCCCGCGTGCAAGCGTGCGCCGGCCAACCCTATACCCTAACCCTATAGCGGCAGAGCCCGCCGCACCGGTGTACGCCCGGACCGGCTTGCCGCGCTCGTAGTCCCACAGCTTGATCGTGCTGTCCAGCGTGGCCATGAGCACGAACCTGCCGTTGGGCGAGAAGCGCGCAAAGCCGACCGGCGGCGTCTGCGCGTCGAACAGCGTCTTCTGGCAGGCGAGCGGCGTCTGCGCTGCGTCCCAGACGCGCGCCAGCCCGTCGTACGAGCTGGACACGACCATGGTGCCGTCGGCGCTGAAGTCCACGGCCGTCACCGGGTCCGAGTGCGCCGGCAGCGTCTGCGGCGCACGCACGGCGCGTCTGCCGACGGGACCACTGCCTGCTCCATGCGCACTCATCGCATCGGGCGCAGGTCTGCGTTCGTCGGCAGCCCCGCGCCTCCAGACGCGTCCGCGGCGCCTGACGAGGCGCAGGGCGCGCCCCGGCAGGGGGCGGCGCGCGCTGCAGCGCGCGCGCGGGGCCGCGCCTTCATCTCCTTCCCGGTCCGCGTCTCCCAGACGCGCACGGTCTCGTCAAAGCTCCCGCTCACCTGCCGCCCGCGCGCACGTTGGCGACCGGGGCCCGGGCCGCGCTGCGGGAGAGGCACGCGGGCGGGGCCGGGGGGCGCGGGACGCGCGCCAGCGAGCTCTGCCGCGGGTTGAACGCGCAGCAGAACACGAAGTTGGTGTGCCCCTCCAGCGTGCGCAGGCGCTCGCCGGCGGCCGCGCCCCACAGGATCAGCGTCCGGTCGTCGCTGGCCGTCGCCAGGTAGCGGTCTGAGGGGTCCCACGCCACATCGTTCACGCCCTGCCGCGCGGCCGGCCGGCACGCCTTGCGCCGCCCCTGCCGCGCAGGGCAAGACAGCGGCGGCGCCGCAGCGGGGCGCGCCTGCGTGTGGCCGCTCAGGACGTGCAGGCACTCGCCGGAGAGCGTCTGCCACACACGCGCGGTGCCGTCGGCCGACGCGCTCGCCAGCCGCTCCCCGCCATTAGAGAACTTGACCGAGACGACCGCCTTGGTGTGCCCTGCGCCCCGCCGTCGGCTCAAGAGTGCCGCGCATGCTGAGCGACCGGAGTCGAGCGGACCGGCACGACTTGCAGGGATGCGGCGCCACTTGCAGGGAGGCAGCGCCCGCGCCTTCAAGGGTGCGCTTCAGCCGGTATGCGGGCGCCTGGACGCCGCCTGTGGGCGGGCCGGCGGCGGGCGCCGCCAGGCCGTTCTGTGAGGCGGTGCTGGGCGCCGGCGCGGCCATTGCCTTGCCCGGCCAGGGCGTCTGCCGGGTGCGGGGGCCGCGACGGCAGGCGGCAGCGGCCTGCACAAGCGCAGTGGCAAGTCGAGGCACTCGGTGGAACGAGCATTGGCAAGGCCAGATGCCCAGATCAAGATGCCGGCCGCGCTGCGCCCATCTGGCTCACAGGCGCAGCGGCGGCCAACCCTATACCCTAACCCTATAGCGGCAGAGCCCGCCGCACCGGTGTACGCCCGGACCGGCTTGCCGCGCTCGTAGTCCCACAGCTTGATCGTGCTGTCCAGCGTGGCCATGAGCACGAACCTGCCGTTGGGCGAGAAGCGCGCAAAGCCGACCGGCGGCGTCTGCGCGTCGAACAGCGTCTTCTGGCAGGCGAGCGGCGTCTGCGCTGCGTCCCAGACGCGCGCCAGCCCGTCGTACGAGCTGGACACGACCATGGTGCCGTCGGCGCTGAAGTCCACGGCCGTCACCGGGTCCGAGTGCGCCGGCAGCGTCTGCGGCGCACGCACGGCGCGTCTGCCGACGGGACCACTGCCTGCTCCATGCGCACTCATCGCATCGGGCGCAGGTCTGCGTTCGTCGGCAGCCCCGCGCCTCCAGACGCGTCCGCGGCGCCTGACGAGGCGCAGGGCGCGCCCCGGCAGGGGGCGGCGCGCGCTGCAGCGCGCGCGCGGGGCCGCGCCTTCATCTCCTTCCCGGTCCGCGTCTCCCAGACGCGCACGGTCTCGTCAAAGCTCCCGCTCACCTGCCGCCCGCGCGCACGTTGGCGACCGGGGCCCGGGCCGCGCTGCGGGAGAGGCACGCGGGCGGGGCCGGGGGGCGCGGGACGCGCGCCAGCGAGCTCTGCCGCGGGTTGAACGCGCAGCAGAACACGAAGTTGGTGTGCCCCTCCAGCGTGCGCAGGCGCTCGCCGGCGGCCGCGCCCCACAGGATCAGCGTCCGGTCGTCGCTGGCCGTCGCCAGGTAGCGGTCTGAGGGGTCCCACGCCACATCGTTCACGCCCTGCCGCGCGGCCGGCCGGCACGCCTTGCGCCGCCCCTGCCGCGCAGGGCAAGACAGCGGCGGCGCCGCAGCGGGGCGCGCCTGCGTGTGGCCGCTCAGGACGTGCAGGCACTCGCCGGAGAGCGTCTGCCACACACGCGCGGTGCCGTCGGCCGACGCGCTCGCCAGCCGCTCCCCGCCATTAGAGAACTTGACCGAGACGACCGCCTTGGTGTGCCCTGCGCCCCGCCGTCGGCTCAAGAGTGCCGCGCATGCTGAGCGACCGGAGTCGAGCGGACCGGCACGACTTGCAGGGATGCGGCGCCACTTGCAGGGAGGCAGCGCCCGCGCCTTCAAGGGTGCGCTTCAGCCGGTATGCGGGCGCCTGGACGCCGCCTGTGGGCGGGCCGGCGGCGGGCGCCGCCAGGCCGTTCTGTGAGGCGGTGCTGGGCGCCGGCGCGGCCATTGCCTTGCCCGGCCAGGGCGTCTGCCGGGTGCGGGGGCCGCGACGGCAGGCGGCAGCGGCCTGCACAAGCGCAGTGGCAAGTCGAGGCACTCGGTGGAACGAGCATTGGCAAGGCCAGATGCCCAGATCAAGATGCCGGCCGCGCTGCGCCCATCTGGCTCACAGGCGCAGCGGCGGCTGCAGTGGGCTTGCAAAGGAGCACAGCAATGCACGAGATGGCGCACCTTGCATTCTCAAGGCGGTCGCAGGTCGTCCACCAAATCTGGCTCCCTGCTATGCTTTTAAAAGCTGGAGATGCAGCTTCAGGCAGAGGCTGGCTGCGGGACGGCTGCGCACGCAGTGGAGAAGAGCCCGGCCTCCTAACACTGCGCGGCACGCTGCGCATCAGAACAAGGCTGCGGGCCCCTGCACAGTCCGGCACCGCTTGCACTAGCAGCAGCCTGAGCACTCGGGCTGAGCTGTGCGGGCGCCGCCGGGCCGCCGCCTCTCCTAGCATGCGCTGCTAGCAGGATGCACGCCGCGCTCTTCGCGCGGCAGCTGACCGGCCGGCCAGGCGCGCGCCCGCCGCCCAGGCTCTCCCGCTGCCGAGGCAGCGCTCAGAGCCTCACAGAAGCGGTAGGACCGCATCATCACGGTGCTGTGAGCTCTGCATCACACGGGCCTGCGTCAGTGCATGCTTGCTTGCGCCGCCCCAGGCAAGTGCCAGACACCAGCGCAGCAGCGGCGTGGCAGCCGCGGCGCCGCCCTGCCGGAGCCGCGGCGCCGCCCTGCACAGCGACGCGTGCGTGACCGGTGCGCGCCGCGCGGCAGCCCACGTGCGCACCCCGTACCTGGCGGAGCTGAGCTGCGATGCGCCGGGCGCGGGCACGATGCCTGTCAACACGCTCAACGGCCTGCAGGGCTCCCCGCCCTTCTGCGCCGCGTTCAACCTGGTGCGCGGCGGCCGCCCGACTGGGCAGCGCGCATTCAGTCCGACTGGGCGGCGCCTCCGCGCGCGCGGCGCCGCAGTGCGGCACGCCAGGCGCTCCGCGAGCCCGCACCGCCTCTGCCGCCTGCCCTGCCGCGGCGGTGCAGCCACGCAAGCAAGCTGAGTTGTCCTGCGCGGCGCCGTACGCCAGCGCGCAGCGCAGCGGCACGGCAGGCCGGCCAGGCCGCCGCGGGCGTGCAGGCGGCGCGTGTCCAGCAAGCCGACCCGCCCGGCCGGCGCAGGAGGTGCAGGCGCGGCGGCTGCTGGCGCTGGCGGACGAGGAGGGCTACGTGACCGTGGTGGACGCGGGCGCGCCGCTGCCCAGCGACCTGCACCTCGGCTACCCGGCCTGGGACATGGCGGGCGAGCCGCTGCCGCGCCCGCGCGCGCAGTGGGAGGCGCACAAGAACGCTGTCTTCGACCTCGCCTGGGCCAAGGCGCGCCCGCGCCGCGTCGCCCTAACCCTAATGCCCGCGCTCGATCACACCTGCACCGCTCTGCGCCGCCCCGCCGACCCCACAGCCCTGTCCGACATCCTGCGGCGCGCTCCCGCCGTGGGCGCGCCGGCGCGCGCCGGGCGGGGTGCGCTGCGGCCGCGGCTGACCGCGCCGGCGGGCGGCGGCGCGCGCGCAGGGCGACACGCGCATGCTGACGGCGTCCGGCGACCAGAGCCTGGCGCTGTGGGACACGCTGAGCGCGCACCGCGTCAGCTCCTTCACCGGCCACGGCGGCAGCGTCAAGTCCGTGTGCGTCATGCCGACCAGCCACGACGTGTTTGCGTCCGGCGCGCCCTGCTTGACGATAGGCAGACCTGGCTGAACTTGTTTGGGCTTTAACACTGTGGTCCCTGGCCAGGCTGCTCTGCGTCTGTGCCAAATTAGCAAGCCCGCGCATGTCCTCGGGCGTATCTGTGTTGCTGGTTGCCTGAGCCTCGCATGTGCAGGTCCTGGCTTGGACTGGTCCGCCCTCTGACTCCCAGCTGCAGATCTGAGGCGCCTAATGTGGCGCGCACTCGACAAGTGCCGTGGTGTGCGCAAGCTGTTGCGGCTGCCCCATGACGGGTGCTTGGCATTGGCAGGGGCTCGGGATGGGGCGTTGATGCTGTGGGACGCGCGCGTGCCGTCGACGACTGCAAGGCGCACCTGCGTCCTCAAAGTCGCGGTGCGCCGCTTGGGCTGCGTGTCGTGCACCAGTGCCGGGCGGCGCAAGAGAGCCCGCCCGATGGTGCTCAAACATCCCCGGGGGCTGTAGTGCTCCTGCCATGGAGCTCTGGCCAGGCCATGCTTGCGGTGCCCTTTCCCGGGAGGTGTCACCGACAAGCAGTCAGTGCCCGGGAGCAGCACCCGATTCTGTACGCCGCAGTCCTAGAGGATGGCATGGTCATGGCACACCCTTGTGTGATTTGCAATATTGTCACGGCCGGTGCTTCTGGCCCCAGGCAAGCCCAATGACGAACTGGCCTAGCCTGACCCTGTGGCCCCCGCGCTGCGCCAGGACGCGCACCGCCCCAGCGACGACTGGCTGCGCACGCCACGGCGCGCGCGGCCGGCCTCGCAGTATTCAGTTACGTCGGTGCTCTTCCTGCGCACAGACCATGTCCTCGCCACCGCCGGCACGCCCCGCATCACCCGTGCCGCCACCTTGCCCGAGCGCTGCCCTGCACCCGATGCCGCCCCTGCCATGGCGCAGCCTAGCTATGCCTTGATCCTTTGGACACCATGACTGTGAGCTAGCGCCTTACTCCGCCCAACTGCGAGCTGGCCCGCAGGCGCGGCGGATGGCGTGGTCAAGTTCTGGGACACGCGCAAGTTCGCGGCGCCCGCGGCGCGCCTGGAGGCGTGCGCCAAGGTGCGGCCGCGCGCCCCGCGCGCGCCCCCGCAGATCCCTGGGGCGCGTGCATGCCTCGGCCTCTGCGCGCGCACGCAGCGTGGCGCTGCAGCCTGTACACGCTAGCTTGCGCGCGTTACAGGCGCGCGCCTGACCGGGGCCGGCGCGCGCAGGAGGCGCTGGGCTGCCTGGTGAGCCAGCACACGGCGCGCAGCTCCGCGCGGCCGTTCGGCGTGACATCCCTGGCCGCGGACCCGTCAGGCGCGCGCTCCGCACCTTGCTCTGCATCTTGACACGTGCCAGAGGCCTTGTCTTGCACAGCCCAATGGCAGAGTGAACCGCAGACGCGCGCCACAGCGAGGAGGTACATGCTGCTGCCAGCTGCAGGTCGGGGCAGGCCTGGCAGGGCTGAGGGCGGGCGCGCGCGCAGGCACGCGGCTGCTGGTGTCGGCCACCAACCACACGCACCAGCTCTTCAGCGCGCTGCACCCGGAGCAGCCGCCGGCCGCCGTGTTCGAGGGCCACATCGCGGGGTCGTTCTACGTGCGCGCCTGCTTCTCCGGCGATGGCCGCCACATCCTGTCGGGCTCCTCCGACAGCCGCGGCTACATCTGGGAGGCGCGCCCGCGCCCGCCCCGCCCTGCTGGCTGGCGGCTGTCCGGCGCGCCGCAGGCGGCGTGCTTTGGCTGTCGTGTGCCAGCCGTGGGGCACGCGGCACGGCGCTGCAGCGAGTGCTTGAGGCAGACCCCTCCAGCCCTGCCAGAGCTCTGGAAGACCTGTTGGCCGCTTGTAGGGCCCGGGGCTATCCCGGTGCTCACATGGACAGGCAATGGTAAGCACGGCCGCGCCGGCCGATGCTCGAGCTGCGGCTCAGCTCTGCCTCAAAGCCAGGGAGTCTCCTGCCTCCCCAACCCCCACTGGCGCTCCAGTCACTGTTCGGCGCATTGCTGAACCTGAGCACGCGTACGTGCGTGCCACGGTGTGCATGCCGCGGCGCTGAGCGGGACGCCCCGGGCGGCCGCGCAGGTCGACCGGCCGCGCGCCAAGCCGGTCACGCTGGTGGGGCACGCGCGCGAGGTCACCGCCGTGGCCTGGGCGCCCATGGAGCCGTTCCAGGTGGTCACCTGCGGCGACGACGCGTCCGTGCGCGTGTGGGCGCTGCAGCGCCGCGCGCCGCCCGCGGCGCCCGCGCGAGAGCACCGCGCAGCCGCCTGCCCGGCCGCGGCGGCGCGCGCCGAGATGGGGCCGCCCACGCCGCTGCCGGCGGCGCGGCCGCGCGAGCCGGGCACGGCGCCCGCCACGGCGCCCGCGGCGGTCGCCGCGACAGGCGCGCGCGCGGCGGCGGCCGGCGGCCCCGAGTGGTTGCCGCGCGAGCGGCTTGGGCGCGACTGGCCAGGCAGCGCGCACGGCGCCGGGCCGCACCGCGCGGCCCACCAGGCAGCGGATTCTGCGGTGCCGCTGCAGCGCGCCCCGTTCACGCCCATCGTGCAGCTGCCCGCGGTGCGTCCGCGTCGGGCGCCGCACCGTGTCAAGAACAAGTGTGAATTGATGCGCATGTGCAGCCGTGCCCTGGTGCGCATACACTCACAGCATTCTGCCACGCTACGAGCCAGGCCAGCTGCTGGTCTGTCTTGCGGGCAGGCTCACCAAGCAGCGTCCGGATCGTGACCAAGGCGGGGGGGCTTGAGCGGGGGGTGCACACTGCCCAGGGGGCTGGTCCAGCCGCGGACAGCCGGCCGGCCACCACGGGCGGCAAGCTGGCGCAGCGCTCCATCCGCGACTTCTTCAGCCCGCCGCTCGCCGCCGTGCCGCCGCGCCGCAAGGTGCGCCGGCCGGCTGACACCCCGCGGCCGGGCCTCGCCTGCGAGGACAGCTGGGGCTGCTCCAAGGCCAGGGAGCGGCCCAGTCCATGGCGCCCGTCTCAACATACCAGGCTGGCGGCATAGAGCCCTGCCTGCTGCAGTCTGGCACGGCGTTGCCAGTGCCTGCAGCCCCCCAGCCGCTGCATCGCGTCCTCCTTGTGGCTCTAGACTGCTTGCAGTCGGTCGAGCAATCCTGCATGACGCGTGACATGAGCGGCACAACCATGCCATGCGTGCCTGAGGCTGTGGCGCGCTGGGAGCAGCGGCGCACGAGTGGCGGGCACGACCCGGAGCAGGAGAACCGCCCGCAACCACCGGAGCCGGGCGCGCATGCCGTCTCGGCCGACGGCAGTGTTCGAATCACGCTGCAGGACATGCAAGACTTGTGTAGTCAGTGGTAAGGGCATCATGACTGGCAATGTGGCTGCAAGCTGTGTGATATGCATCCTGTGCAATTGCGTCAGGGACGTATTTTTAGCATAGGCCTGTTACAGCTTGCGAGGTGCTTGTCAAGGTGTGGTGTTTGTGCGGAAATGCGCACGGTGCAACATGGAAGGCGCTAATCCCGTGTCCGTTCCAGACTTCTCATAGTGTTCAGACATGCGCAACAGCAGCTTCTGAGCAGTTCTACCTGCAGTGCGCCACACTAGCCCGCAAAGGCCGCAAGGTGAGGGTTATTGCGAGTGCATGGTGCACATGACGCCTGGCCATGATGAGGTGAACGATGCACTGAACAGCCTGCTGCAAGGGTTTTCTCCATCACCCTGTCCCTATCTCCAAGTAACACTCGCCAACCTTAACCAGGCGCAACCTTGTTCCTTGGCAATTTCCTCTCTAAGCCGGCATGTTTCAGCCAGGTGTTGTCTCATGAACGCTTGCCCTAAGCTAGCATTCCTGTTCTGAGCACAAGCACTGCTTCTCTCCGCCAGACTGTCCAGCTTAAACATGCTTTGCATGGCAGCTGAGCAGGACGCGCCGCCAGCCTACTTTGCAGGCACTTCAACAAAGTTCCAGTTAGCTGCGGACGCGTTGCTGCAGACGCGGGACGGTGCACAACTGCCCGTGCACAGCGTGCTGCTGGCGAGCACCTCGCCGGTCCTGCGCGATCTGCTGGAGGTTGCCGCCAGCCAGGTGCAAGCAGGGAGCAAGGCAGTGCTACCGCTAGATGACTTCTGCAAGCGCGAAGCTGTCGACATACTGAAGGCGCGTAGTCACGCTAAGTGATCAGCCACAGGCAGCATCTGGGCGGTGCTGTTGAGCGACTAGCACATGCAGGCCACAACAAGGCAAGGTAAATCGACATGCATTTCTTCTGCAGGTCATCTATCCAGTGACAAACTGCGGGGCGCTGTCAGCCCGCTTTGCTGCATCCGAGAGGACCGCGCTTGCCGCCAGCACGCGGCAAGCGATTGCGCTCTCTCATGCGGTGGGCTCACAAGTTTGGACCCGCGGAGAATGTTCAGCGCGCCGAGCGCTTCTTGCTTGAGCGCATGCAGCTCATGCTCACCGTGCGGGCCCCCTTGAGCTGGACATGTGCACTGACACTGCACCAGGCAGAAATAGCAATTCAGCATTCTGGCGTGCTGCAGGCGGAGGAGCTCCGCTGGCACCAAAGCACGGACTACGACATCCTGTTCGAGTGCTGGGCGGTGGCCGACAGGCTGAACCTGCACGCACTTGCAGCAGAGTGCGAGTGGGGCCTGACACAGCTGTGGGAGACCAAGCATGTCTACATGCGCGCCGCGCTGGACCTGAGCCCTGGCGCGCTGCAGCGCATCGCGCGCAGCCTGTGTGCCGGTAAAAGGCACGCATACCAACAGTTTCAGAGCCTGCTGGGTATTGTGCAGAATCCCAAAGTTTACAGCGTAAGTAACCGGGACGCAATAATGGCACAGGCGAGCATCCACAAGCTTGCGACGGAGTCTGCCCACACCATGTTGCAGTGGCGAATGGGCAAGGAGGAGTAGGCAGCGTTCACAGCGTCAATGTCTGCGGTCCAGCAACTGCGGGGCTTGGTTGTATGCGTGCGTTGAGGATGTGGCCCTGATGCCATGTCTATTGCCACCTGCCGCTCTCGCTGTCATAGGCAAACCTGTGCTCTAGACTTGAATGCATCCATGCATGTTCACCTTCACATGTGCATAATGTCAGTGCAGCTATACCTGGCATGGAAATGCCCTGCTGATCGCTAGTACGCCTGTTGTTTGCTGCCTGTGCTAAAAGACTGCTGGTCGATGTGCCGGGACACTAGCTTGGTGGCATGGCTTGGCTGAGTGCTTGCACATGCCTGGCTCCAGCCCTGGCTGCTCTGTTGCTGTAGGAAGACCATGCTTGCGCCAGATACGACATAGAGTCCATTAGTACATGCATTCAGTTGCGCGCCTGGCTGAGGTCTTAGTGGCGGAGCGCACATGCTTCTGTTATGTAATACTTGTGTCACAGAACCCTTCCCCCTCTTCAACAAGCTTGCTTGGCTATAAGGAATTGACTTTTTTTTTGGTTCTTCACCATCGAGCCATAGCTTGTCTCCAAGTCAACGACGTCCAGCATGGCAGCTGAGCAGGCAGCGCCGCCAGCCTACTTTGCAGGCACGTCAGCAGAGTTCCAGGCAATTGCGGACGTGTTGCTGCAGACGCGGGACGGTGCACAGCTACCCGCGCACAGCCAGCTTCTGGCGAGCACCTCGCCGGTCTTGTGCAACATGCTGACGGTAGCTGCCAGCCAGGTGCAAGCAGGCAACAAGACAGTGCTGCACCTCGACGACTTCAGTGAACAGGAGGCTGTCAACATCTTGAAGGCGCGTACCTGTCACGTGCGATCAAGGCGCCAGCAAAATAGGCACACTTGTTCCTGTCCGCTCTTCGGTAGATGTATCGCGCAGAGCACTGCTTGAGAGGTAATGACTGCCGAGCTGTGCTTTTGACAGTACTACTTCCAGGTGGCAAAAACGGGCAAGGCATGCTGCTGAGTTGTATTGTGTTGCAGGTCGTCTATCCTGCAACCAGCTGCGTGGCGCTGTCAGACAGCTTCTGCCCAACTGACCGAGAGGCGCATGCTGGAGCCATGCGCCAAGCAACAGCGCTTCTGAAATGGGCTGACAAGTTTGGCGCTGCCATGCTCATGCAGCGCGCCGAGCAGTTTCTGTGCAAGCGCTTGCGGCTCATGACCACCGTGCGGCCCCCCTGCATGCCATGCCGGGCCCGCACCAAGATTGCATGCCAGCAGTCTTGATGAGCAACGGCACTGGAAGACAACAAGGTCACCACAGCGCCCTGTTCGCTGCAGGAGGAGCGCGGACACCTTGGCAGCACAGACTACGATGTCATGTTCAGCGCCTGGGCCGTCGCAGACAGGCTGGGCGTGCACGCAGTGGCAGCGCATTTCGAGTGGGCCATAACGCAGCTGTGGACGGATGAGAGTGTCTGCATGCGCGCTGCGCTGGAGCTGAGCCCAGGCGCGCTGCAGCGCGTCGCGCGCAGCCTGAGCGCCTGGAGGGTCGCCGCACTTGAGCAGCTGCAAGACATTCGCTGCAGTGTTTCACGCCTGAAGGAAGAGATGCAACGCTCCTCGGCAACAAGCTACCTCACGTCCGAAATGCAAGACGTGCAAAATGTGTGCAAGCGCGAAGTCGCCCCCGTATCCGCCGCCACATTGATGCAGTGGCGCATGAGCTAGGACATGCCCAGCAACTTTCGCGGCACAACATGGGGCTGAGTCTTGGTGTTTGTATCTCGAAGGAGCAAGACTGAAGAGTCTTGCTCCACTATCTATGTGTGTACCACTGCGCTCACAAACATCATGCATTCTCAAACATGCGTACACCTGGTCATGCTTAGATTATTAGCATTTCGTGTCGAGTTGAGCGGCGATGCACGGTTGACGTTCTTGAACCATTGTTGGCTGCATATTAGTCTGCTCGGCTGTGCATGTCTTGCATGTAGGCACGGTTGTGCAAAGAGTCTGCTTGGTACTTGGACATGCGCAACAGCAGCTTCTGGACAGTTCTAAATGCAGCGCGTCACACCATCCCGCAAAGGCCGCAAGGTGAGGTTGTTACGAAGTGTGTTACTACATGTACATGATGTACATGACTGCCTGGCCATGATGAGGCTGCACAACTCTGTTTAAGTGGAGAAGGGTTTCTTTGTGCCATCTCCTGTCCCTATCTGCCAGGAACACCTTGGCAGCCAGTTTCCCTGTAATAACAGAGTTTAGGAGGCTAGCCATGATGTTCTAGCCAGGTGCTGTCTCAAGAGGGCTTGCCCTAAGCGAGCGCTCCTGCTCTGATCAAACCATTCCTTGTCTCCGCCAGAGACTGCCCGGGGTCAACGTAGCATGGCAGTTAGAGAGGAAGAGCCGCCAGCCTACTTTGCAGGCACTTCAACAAAGTTCCAGTTAGCTGCGGACGCGTTGCTGCAGACGCGGGATGGTGCACAACTGCCCGTGCACAGCGTGCTGCTGGCGAGCACCTCGCCGGTCCTGCGCGATCTGCTGAAGGTTGCCGCCAGCCAGGTGCAAGCAGGGAGCAAGGCAGTGCTACCGCTGGATGACTTCTGCAAGCGCGAAGCTGTCGACATACTGAAGGCGCGTAGTCGCGTTAAGTGATCAGCCACAGGCAGCATCTGGGCGGTGCTGTTGAGCAACTAGCACATGCAGTCCACAACAAGGCAAGGTGACTCAACAAATTCTTGCAGGTCATCTATCCTGTGACAAACTGCGGTGCGCTGTCAGCCCGCTTCGCTGCATCTGAGAGAACCGCACTTGCCGCCAGCACGCGGCAAACGATTGCGCTCATGCGGTGGGCTCACAAATTTGGACCTGCGGAGCATGTCCAGCTCGCTGAGCACTTCTTGCTTGAGCGCATGCGGCTCATGCTCACGGTGCGGGCCCCCAAGACCTGGTCACATGTGCACTGACACCGCTCCAGGTAAAACAGCACGTTAGCATGCTGGCGCGAGCAGGCGGAGGAGCTCCGCTGGTACCAGACCGCGGACTACGACATCCTTTTCGACTGCTGGGCGGTGGCCGACAGGCTGAATCTGCACGCACTTGCAGCAGAGTGCGAGTGGGGCCTGACACAGCTGTGGGAGACCAAGCATGTCTACACGCGCGCCGCGCTGGACACCGCCGACATCCGGGCCTCAATAATAGAACAAGCGAGCAAGTACAAGGTTGCGACGGAGTCTGCCCAGACCATGTTGCAGTGGCGACTGAGCAAGGAGGGGTTGGAGGGGTAGGCAGCGTGTACAGCGTCTGCAGTCCGGAAACTGCGTGGCTTGGTATGTGTACATGTGTACATAGCCCTAGCACCAAACAAGCGTTCGCACCTGCCGCTCTTGCGGCCACGTGAAAGCCTGTGCATCGGGCTTGCATGGCATTCATGCCTTCACGCTTTTTTCAAGCTTGTGCGCTGGTGTAAGTGCAGCTACAGCACATGTGTAGACATGTACCTAGTGTCTGTTAATATCTGGCACTGCTGAGAGACTGCTGGTAATGTGCCAGGACACTATCTTGGTGGTACGGCTTGGTTGAGTGCTTGCACAGTAGTGACCCACAGCGATATGCACACCTTTGGGTGACGCATGAGGTCGAGCATGATCTGGCTGTGGGCAGACATAAAGTAACATCCTTGAGCACAGAGCAGAGCATCTCTTGTTGTCTGGGTGTCTGCAGGCACGGGCGCGCTTTTGGGCACATGCACCATGCTTTTGGGCAAGTGCTGGCAGCAACCGTCCTGTCCTGATCGTCAGCAGTGGCAGCAGCGCTGGGGCCAGCAGCAAGGATTTGTTGGGCATGTGCAGACCAGGCATATTACAGAGACGGCTGCACGTTGATGGACAGTGCAGCTGTTCATGGGCCACATGGCTTCCTTGGCTGTGATGGTAGCAGCGAGCGTATGGGGATGCGCATGTTAAAAGCTTGCGATACGCTAGCGGCTGTCAACCTGAACACACACCCTAACACTAACCCGAACCTCTGGGGACCTGACAGGCTTGGCGCGATGGTCAGGGCGCAGCTCGGGACGCGCCTGGGTGCGCCGAAGGGCGCGCGCACTCAGATCCATATTAAACCTTTTGGCAAGTGTTGTCGCGCATGTCTGGCTGCAAAACATCCCACATGCTGATGTCTGCATGACAATTTTGTTGCATTCATGCTCATCGACAGGTGCCACCTGGGTCCCCACCATTTGTGCACAGAGCATAGCAACATGAATGAGTCAGCCTGCTAGGTAATCGCTCGCTGTAGCTTCACAGCTCCGTGCACCTAGTGTATTTGCACCGAACACATTGCACAGTGTTTGTACAAGCTTAGGCACAACAGCGCACACTCAGCTAAACGCCCTTCCAGCCCAGTCAGTTGCTGTCAATCGCTCTCTTCTGTCGCGCGCTCCGGTCAACTAATTATGCACACCGCACTCCTAAAGGCCGCCTATGCATTCCGAAGTGAAAAGCAGTTCTGTGCTTCCACACCAAGCACTGACTGTATGTCACAGCGCCTGTTTGCAAATCAGGCACGCTGAGGATCAGGCGCGCTGAGGATACACAACCAAGCTCCTCAATACATCGTTCCAAGCCACAACCACACTGACACATCTCTGCACATGGCTGCCAAGGCTGTGACTCAGGGCTCCATGACGCAGCGAAATGTGCAAATTTCCACAAATTTCCACACTCGCGCTCACAGCCTACGCGGCAGCCAATACTACATGGACAGCGCAGACCCGACGCCCGCGCCAGCCCCGTCGGCAGCGCCCGACAGCTGCGAGGCGATGAAGCCGGCAGTGTCCGAGCGCTGGAGGATGCGCGTGGCCGCGCGCTGCAGGGCGCGTCGCACCGGGTCGGCCCCCGCCATCCCGACCTGTGCAGGGGAGCCTCTCAGGCGGCGCGGCATCACCGCCAAGCCCAGCACATCAGGCCTCCCATGCGTGCATGCTCAGAAGCCCATGGGCCGGCAGGTAGCGGGTGCGCCACATCTCCAGAATGCAGTCGGTGCGCTTGCAGATGGCTTCACCGCTGCGCCTGAAGTACATGTCTCTCTGCAGGGAGGCTCCCTTTGGCGGGCGCGCCGCGCACCGTCGAGGGCGTGCGCTCCAGGTCGCGCAGCGGGTTTATGAGGTCCAGCGAGCGGCTGAACGCCTTCTCTATCAGGTTGGGCGGCAGCTTGCGCGCCAGCGCCGTCGCGCCCTGGCTCGGCACGGGCGCGGTGTCAGAGCTGCGCTGCGCTCGCCAGACCACGACGGCAGCGATGGAGCACCCCGGCGCCAACCCCAGGCTCCTGCTCTCCGAGACGGGGCGCACCCATCCAGCGCGGCAGTCACGCTGTCCAGCAGCGGCGCGGCCAGCTCGCCCATTCGCTTGCCCGCGCCCAGGAACGGCGAGGGCGGGATGCGCACCTGCGGGCGCCGCCGCTGCGCGTCACCCTCTGCAGCCCCCATGTGTCGTGGGAGGTCAACGCCAAGCGCAGCCCACCTGCGCTTTGTCGACGGCGTCCACGGACGCAAGGACGCCGTCGGCGGCCGCGCTGTGCCCCGCCGCCGCCGCCGCCGCGCGCCCGGCGTGCTCCGCGAGCGCGGCCGGGCCGCCCAGCACCGATGCCTGGCTGAGCAGCGCCGGCAGCCATGCGTTCCAGAGGATCTGGCAAAGTGGAAGCTATGGTCAGCCGGCAGACTATGTCAGCGCACGAGGCACGCTGTTGCGAGCCAGATAATTCCCGGCCGGAGCGATGCGCGGGCGCGGCACCGTGATGATGTGGCCCGCGACCCGGCGGTGCGGCTCCGGGACGAGGTGCGCGTTCAGCGCGCTGGCGAGCGGCCACAGCACATAGTTCGAGATGACCATGACCAGCACCTTGTCCTGCCGGGGCCGGACACCGCCCCCACCCGTGAGCCCGGCTGCCTGCCGCGTTGCTGGCTCTCATGCGTCCAGAGCACGGCTGCCTGCCAGGGGCCACCTGGCAGACGTGCAGCAGGTCGCCGCTCTGCCCCTCGACCACCTTGAGCGCCGCAAAGAACGCGCAGCTCAGGACGGGCGCCTACGCGGGGGCGGCACCGCAGTGTTGCGGCAGCAGGCGCTGAGCGACCGTGGCGCGCAGGGGTGGGCGCAGGGCCAGCGCGCACCCACATCCGGTTTGACGCGTCCGTGAGCGAGGCCCACACGGCCGCGGCGGCGCCCTCCGGCGCCAGGTGCTCGCGCACCAGGCGGCCGCGCGCGTGCCGGTCCAGCAGGCCGCAGCCTACCTTCTGCAGGCGCGCCAGGCCGCTGTCGCTGCTGCCGGCCAGGCTCTGCGAGAGCACCTCGCCGATGGCCACCCCCAGGCTGGACGCCAGCAGCGAGTGCAGCTGCTGGACGGCCGGGCCCTCATCCCCCGCGTCTACAAAGCGCCACCACAGGCGCTGGGGCAGCCTGGGCTTCGCCGCGCCCTTGCCCCCCGCCGCCCGCTCGAGCCCAATGCCCTGGCCGGCCAGCACCGCCGGAGCCATACGTTGCGCTTGTGCCTGAGTTGCTTGCCTGCCAAGCGGACACAAGCTTGTGCTGCTTGTGTTGCGCGACCGTGCTACCTCCACTCCTGGATGTGTTGCCTACTGATTCTGCCCCAGCCCATCAAGCGCAGAGCAGCCTGGTCAGTGCAGGTGGCGATCTGACCTTGGCAGGGGCGAGGGGAAGGTGAAAGACAAAAGCAGCTGCAGGTGGATCCAAAGTGCAGTTGGTGACCCTGGACATTTTGCATGCTGCGCGGTTACATGGGAGGCCAAACGCCGCGCCTTGAGGCCTGCTCAGACATGCATGGACGCGTAGCAGCGCAAGGCCCCACCCCCGTGCGCCGTGGCAGTATATAAGTGACAGCCGCTGCTCGCGCAGGCATATGAACTGTGACAGCATGCAGCTGGCGTCTGTGACATGCATGCGCGGGTGAGCCCTTCGCGCCACCCGCGGCTTACCTTCCAATGCAGGCGGCGGACCTCAGTCCGATGCACCAGCATTGGCTGTGGCAGCAGCTGCCGCTGGTGCGCTGAACCTGTTTTGGCGGCTGCGTGCATGTCCGATGCCGGCCCCGCCCCTGCAAGGTACCAATCCCCCTTGCCTGCAGCTCGCCCCGCCGGGCTTGGAGGATGCCGGCGCGGCGTGGGTAGCCAGCGTATGGCAGCCGGAGGTGCACGCGCCCGTCGCCGCAGGGTTCTTTGGGAGCGCCGAGGTGCGGCACCGCGCCCCTCAGGGCCGCGTGTGACGCAGCACGGGAGGCGCGCCAGCAACCCGGCCCGCCGGCGGGCCGCTTCGCAGGCCGCGCGGCTCTTCGCCGTCCTGGCAGAGGACAAGGGCCGGCCGGGCAAGCACGCGCTGCTGCTGAGCACGGCCGCCCCCGCCGCGGCCGGCCCTGCGCTCTACATCGTGAAGGGCGCCGGCGCGCCCGCCGACGCCCAGGGCCTGCAGGTGCGACCTGCATAGCGGGCGCCCGTCGCTCGCGGCTGCCGCGCCCACCTGAAGCGGGCACGGCGGCATGCGCAGGAGGCCCTGGCGGTGGGCGTCGTGCGCGGCGGCGATGCGGGCGGGGCGCTGCTGCGCCTGATGTCTGCTCTGTTCCAGCCGGCCGCTCTGGCGGACGACGCCTGGCCGGCTGTCGTGCGCAAGGAGTTTACAGGCGCGGCCGGACCCGCCGCCGCGCACCGCCATGCAGAGCGCAGCAGCGCGGCCCGCCGCGCTGACGCGCGCGCCGGCGCGGCGCAGGCCAGCTGCAGCGCTTCATGGCGGCGCTGACGGAGGCGGTGCACACGGCGCGCGGCCGCACCGTGCTGTACGTGCCTGAGGAGGATTTGCCCGCGCCGGGCGCCGCCATCCGCGACAAGGCGCGCGCCCGCTCGACCCCTGCTCCTTACGACCCTAAAAACAGCGCCGCGAGCCGCCTGCTCGGCAGGGCCCCAGGCGCCGGCCTTGCATCCGCGCCGTTCCCAGAGCATCCAGGCTGGGGAGCGCGCTTCTCGTGCAGTCCGCTGTCCTTGCGAGTGCTCCAAGCAGCCAGGTGCAGCCAAGCAAAGCGGGCGTGAGCGCGGCGCGCCAACCCCAACCTCTCCTCCCACGCAGGACCTGGTGCAGCGCCTGGAGGGCGCGCTCATGCAGTGGACGCGCCGCGTGCGCGAGGTGGCCGCGCGGCAGGACGCGGACGGCGCGGGCGCGGCCGCTGGGCCGCTCGGCGAGCTGGCCTTCTGGCGCGCGCGCTCCACCGACCTCTCCGGCATCCGCGACCAGCTGGACGGCCGCGGTGCGCGCCCGGCGGCGCGCCGCGTTTGCGTCAACCCTATCCCTACGAGCTTCAAGGCCATGTCATGCATGTGCGTGAGTGCGGAGAGGTGCAGGCGCTCCTGGCTGCCGGACGGGCAGGGCGGCGCGGCGCAGGCGTGGCCACGGTCGTCGCCGTGCTGGAGCTGGCGCGCTCCGCACACCTGGCGCCCTTCGCGGCGCTGCGCGCGCTGGTGGCGCGCGAGGCCGCAGTCGCGGCCGACAACTTGCGCATGCTCGCGCCGCTTGAGGCGCCGTGCCAGGCGCTGGCGGCGGCCACCCCCCCGGCGCGCCTGGATAATGTAAGGGATAGGGTAGCAACACGTGCCAGATCCGTATCTGACGCCCTGGCCATGCAGTGTTGCGTTGTCGCTGGGCCGCGCGAGCCTGCGGCCACCCCGATGCTGCTGCGCGCGCGCGCGCAGGCGGCCAGGGGCATGCTGCAGGGCATCCTGAGCCAAGTGCGCCTGATCTGGGCCCACAGCAGCTTCTACGGCACCCCAGAGCGCATCGTCGCGCTGCTGGCCAAGGTGTCCGAGGAGGTGATCGGCCGCTGCCGCGCGGCCATCCCGCTGTCGGCCATCTTCGCCGGCGCGGCCACGGACGGCGTGCTGCTCGCCCTGCAGGCGCGCTCCCTGCCGCCGCGTGCGCCCCGCGTACCATACCCTACCCTATGCGTGCACCTGGCGTCCGCACCCGCCGCCGCCCTGTAAGGAGCATTGGCGGCGCATGCGTGCACGGCGCTCGCCGCATGCCCGGGGCCCGGCCAGGCGGCCGAGCGGGCGCCGTGCGCAGGAGGGCGTGGACGCGTGCCAGCACTGGGGCGCGCTCTACCAGCGCTGCGCGCGCGCGCTGGCGACCGCGGCGCCCGCGCGCGCCTGGGACTTTGACGCGACGCCCGCGTTCGCGCACGTGGATGCCTTTGTGCAGCGCTGCAGGTGCGCCACGCGCGAGGCGGCCATGCGCCGGCGTCTGGCGTCGGGTGAGTGGTCGACGCCCGCGCCCGCGCGCCCGCAGGGACCTGCGCGAGGTGTGCGAGGCGCGGCAGCAGTTTGCGGGCGGCGCGCGGCTCCCCAGCCTCGGCGGCGCGCGCGGGCCTGAGGCCGTGAAGGCCGTGGCTGATATTCAGGCGCGCGGCGCGCCGCACAGCCCCGACTCTGCCCTACCTCCGCGGCCCCGGCGCCAGGCGCGCCGGCGTCACACGTGCGTGCCTAATCCTAACCCCACCCTATACCTGCAGGCCGCGTTCGGCAAGCTGCTCGGCCGGCTGCAGCACGCGGCGTACAGCGTGCTGGACATCCGCGCGTCCGGCTGGTACGACGACTTTGGCACATTCCGGGCGGGCGTGCGCGCGCTGGAGGTCCGCCTGGCCAATGTGGCGCAGCTCGCGTTCGACGGCGCCGGCTCGCTGGCCGCGCGCCTGGAGCTCCTGGAGGCGCGGGGCCCCCTGTGCGCCTGCCGGCGCGCCCCTCCGTGCGCGGGGCACGCGCATGCGCCCCCAGCACGCGCGCACACGCGTCGCGCCGCCCGGCGCAGGCCTTCCAGACCGTGTCCCACAGCTACGGCTACTGACAGAGCCTGCCCTAACCCTACCCTATACTGCAGGCCTTCCAGACCATGGCGCACAGCCGCGGCTTCCGGCAGAGCCTGGCGCGGCATGCGACCGCGTTCGCGGCCGCCTTTGGCGCCGACATGGCGGCCGCCAAGAAGGAGTTCGACGTCATCCGGCGCACCGCGAGCGCGCATGCGTCCGGCACGGCGCCCGCCGCCGCCGGCGCGGCGCCGGGCGCCGCCGGGACCGCGCGCGTCGCGGGGCAGGTCGCCGCCGCGCTGCAGCTCGTGCGGCGCATCGAGGACACATGGACCGCGCTGCAGGCGCGCGCGCCGCCCCGGTCAGGGTAGGGTCAGGCCCCCGCGGCCGCCCGCGACGGCGCGGGCCTTTAGTTGACAGCGCGCCGCGCAGGCGGTCGCGCCCGCGCTGCCGGCGGCGCCGGAGCTGGCGCAGCTCGGCGCGCAGTATGAGGCGACGCATGCGGGGCTGCAGCAGTTTGTGAGCGCGCGGCACAGCGAGTGGTACGCGTCGGTCGACCCGGCGCTCGTCCAGGGCCTGGACAGCCCGCTCCTGGCCCAGGTGCGCTCCGCCGGCAGGCCGTTGACTGACGCGGGCGCAGTATTTTGAATAGCTTTGACTTGTGTATGAAGGGCGGTTGGGAGGCCGGTGCCACGGGCAAGCGGCCGCTCCTGCACCGGCGCAGGAGCGCACGCGCGGCGCGCTGAGCGCGCGCTACAGCGCCGCGCTGGCGGACGCGGGCGCGGAGTGCGCGCTGTGGGAGCAGCTGCGCCTGCACCTGCCCGCGCCCGCGGCCGAGCTGCACGCGCAGCGCGACCGCCTGCGCGCGCTGCACGCCAATGTAGCCGCCGTCGTGCGCGGCTACAACCAGGCGCGCCGCGCGTCCCCTCCTGCGCTGGCGCGCGCGCTGCCTGTCGCGTCTGCCTCTCGCGGGAGCGCGTGAGCGCGGGGCGCGCGCGCGCGCGCGCGTGCGCGACCGATGAAGCGGCGTCCGCATGCGCGTCGCTCAGGCTCCAGTAAGCAACCTGTGGGGCCGCGCGCGCAGCTGCTGGGCGCCCTCGACAGGGACGAGCGCCGGCTGTTCCACGACCGCATCCGCCACCTGGACCGCAGCATCCTGCCCGGCACGCACAAGCTGACCTGGGCCTCGCCCAAGCACGGCCTGGACTACTACTTCCGCGAGGCCGGCCTGTGCGCGGGCCCTATACCCTAACCCTATGCCCTGGCGCCCTGGCATGGCACAGCCCGATCCCGCACGACAGGCGCGGCCATGCTGATTGCCTGCGGGCGCACGCACGCGCAGGCAGCTGGCGAAGGCCGCGGCGGCGGTGGCGGAGTTCAAGGCGGCGGTCGCGCGCGTCGAGCAGGCCTGCCGCGCGGTCGCCGAGACGGCGCTGCTCAGCGTGGAGCGGAAGCGCGTGTACGGCGTCGCAGAGTTTGCTGAGGCGCAGGCGCAGCACCGCGCGCTGGTGCGCCCGGCGCCGCGCCCCGGGCCACGCGTGGAGCCTGCGCGCCCCCCGGCCAACCTGTGCCGGGCTGGGCTTGGAGCGCGCTGTGCTATGCTGTACTATGCTGTGCCGCTCCCGCATGCGCGCCGCCTGCGCTTGGACGCGCGCATGGGGCCTTGCCGCGCGCCCTGCGCTGCTGACCAGGGCCCTCGCCGCGGCAGGTGCAGGCGCGCCTGGAGCATGCGCACGCGGGCATCAGCGACACGCTCGCGCGCCTCCACACCTTCTTCGCTGCCGACTCTGATGAGGTGCAGCGCGAGTGGGCGCGCTTCACTGCCAAGGTGCGCTCTGGAGCGGAGGGCGTTGGTGCGCAAGGCGGCGCGCGTTGGCGCCTGCTCTGTGCGCAGCTCCACGGCCGCGCTCGGAGAAATTACGGTAGATCGGACAGAGGCTCGACCCCAGGCCGGGGCCGGTGGGCGTCGACGGGTGGCAGGCCGGCGCGGCGCCTATCGAGCCCATTGTTTCGATGCGAATTAGGGCGGCCGCGCGCGCAGACCGACCGGCGCATGGAGGACGCGCTGCGGAGCGCGGTGCGGCGCTCGCTTGCGGAGCTTGCGCGGCTGCTGGCCGGCGACAAGCGGGCGGAGGTGGCGCCGCTGTTCACCGTCGCGCTCGCGCTGGAGCGCACCAACCGCATCGAGCTGCGGCCCACCGTGCAGGCGCGCCCCGCGCGCCGCCGCCGTCAGTGACAGCCACTCTGCGCGCATGCGCCCGCGCGGGGCCTGCGCGCGCGCACGGCGCCTGTCGCGCCGGTCAAGCCTGTGTCCCGCGCCCGACACGCCCTAAGGCTAATGCCAGTTCTAACCCTACCCCCTCTCGCGGCGCCGCCAGGAGCTCTTCAATATGGTGCACGCGGCCAGCCAGGAGGTCGTCGCGCTGACCGGGCGGCTGCCGCGCCTGGCGCAGCGGCCAGCCGGCACCGCCAGGCACGCCGACCAGGCGCGCCCGCCAGACGGGGTCAGGGTAGGGTCCACGCCAGGCGCCGCTCTGCCCTGCATGCGCCGCAGGGTGCGCCGCGGTTGGGGACGCCCGCGCCGACATGCGTGACGGCTGCGGCGCGGCCGGGATCGGGCACGCAGGCGGCCGCGCCGGAGCCGCCGGCGCCGCCGAGCTACCAGGAGGCGATCGCCGGCGACGAGGAGGCGGTGCTGCGGCCGATCGCGGCCGTGACGGCGGGCGTCACGGGCATCGTGGACAAGGTGCAGGCGCTGCTGGTGTACTGGGAGAAGAAGTACAAGAGCATCTGGGACCAGGACCGCGACGCCTACATGCGGTGCGGCCCAGCGCCGCCGCGCCGCCCACGCACGCGGGCACCAGGGTAGGGTTAGGGTTTACCAGACCCCGGCGCGACACCGCAGGCGGTACGAGAAGGCGCAGAAGCCGCTGGCGGCGTACGAGGCAGACGTCGCGCGCTACGGCGACCTGGCCGAGGAGGTGCTGGCGGAGAACCCGGGCGAGGCCGTCCGCTTCCTGTTCGTGGACTGCGGCCCGCTGAAGCAGGCGCGCTCCCAAACCCTAATCCTAATCTTACTGCGCGCGCTCGGCCCGCACTTCCGCGCGTGCCCAAAGAGTCGGCCTGCGCCGAGCACCCGCTGCGCTCACGGCCGGCCGCGGGCGGCAGACGCTGGTGGCGCACTGCGAGGCCTGGGCGGCCAAGTTCACCGGGCTGCTGCACGCGCGCGCGGGCCGCGAGCTGGCCGACCTGCACGAGCGCCTGCGCGGCATCACTGCTGCGCTCGAGCGCGCGCCGGCCGACCTGGCCCAGGCGCGCCTGCAAGCCATACTCTCCTTTGATCATATTGCCCCTGATGGGAGGCGGCTGCGTGTGTGTCGGTGATATGTGCGGAGCGCGCGCGCGCGCAGCTGGCCGAGGACATCGCGCTGCACAAGGCGCTGGGCTGCGAGCTGCCGGAGCTGGAGGCGCGCTTCGGGCCGCTGCGCGACAAGTTCCGCGCGCTGGCCCGGCTCGAGGCGCGTATGCGCGGCCCCCGCACGCAGCACCACGCACAGCAGTACATGCCCCGGATGCGGGCCGCGCGGCTCAACGGCGCTCTTCGTCGCAGGTCGCGCTGCCCGAGGCGGAGCTGGCGGCGCTGGACGCGCTGGACGCCGCGCTGCGCGCCGCGCAGGCCGCGCTCGCGGCCGGCGCGGGCGGCATGGAGCGCACCAAGGACACGTTCCGCGAGCGCCTGCTGCGCGGCCTGGACACGGCCGAGCGCGGCAACGCGGCCGCGCGCGAGGCCTTCCTGGCGCGCGCGCCCTTCGGCGCGGTAGGGCCCCATCCAACACCTACGAAAACCTATTGCACCTGTAACCCTTCGGCACGCACGCGCGGGCGCGCTCGCTGACCGGGGCCGCCGGGCGCCGCGCGCGCCGGGCCCGCTGACGCCGGGCGCGGCACGTAGAAGACGGCCCCGGCGGACGCGCTGGAGTTTGTGCGCAGCGCCGGCGCGGCCATGCGCGCGGCCGCCGAGCATGCGGCCGAGCTGCGGACGGGCCTGGGCATCTTCGGCATCAGCCCGCCGCCGCACCAGGACCTGGCGCAGACAGCCACGGCGCGCGGTTCGGCGCCGCGCTGCCCCGAGAGCAAGCAGCCACCGGGTGCGGGCGCCCGACCGGCCGCGCGCGTGCGCAGGACCTGGCGCTGCTGGAGCGCCTGTGGGGCGCGGCCGCGGAGTGGGAGGCGCTGTACGCCGGCTGGCGGCACCGCCCGTTCGCGGAGCTGGACATCGGCGCGCTGCAGGGCGCGGCCGCGCGCATCGGCGCGGACCTGCAGGGCCTCGCGCCCGGCGCGCAGGCCTGGCCCGCACTCCAGACCCTCCAGGCGCGGCCCCGCTATTACTTGCCACATATCTTTGAGATGCATGCCGCAGTGCCTGAAGCGGGCCTGGTGGCGGGGCCGCGACGTGCGTGCGCCTGGCGCGCAGGAGCGCGTGGACGCATTTGCGCTGACGATGCCGCTGCTGGCCGACCTGCGCAACCCGGCGCTGCGGCCGCGGCACTGGGCGGAGCTGGGCGTGCACATCGACGCGCGCGCGGACCCCGGCGACGCGGGCTTCACCCTGGAGGCCGCCCTCGGCCTGCGCCTGGACCAGCACGCCGGCTTCATCGCCGCGCTGTCGGCCGCGGCCACCCGGCAGCAGGCCGTGGAGCAATCCTTGGCGGTGCGGGCGGCGGCGCCAGCGCTGCGCGAGCCTGTGGCATGCCGCCCGGCCTGACGCGCGCGCTCCTGTGGGGTCCTCAGGACATCGCCGAGACGTGGGGCGCGCTGGGCCTGGACATGACGGAGCACCGGGGCGGCTACACGGCGCGGCCGCCCGTCCTGTGTCTGCGTGCATGCAAGCGCCCGCGCCCCGCCCCGACCCGGCGCGCGCGCAGGTGCGCAACACCGATGCGATGTTCGCCGCGCTGGAGGAGAGCTCGGTGTCGCTGTCGGCCATGGCCGCGTCGCGCGCTGCCGACGCCTTCCGCGAGGACGTGGCGCGCTGGGAGCGCACGCTCGCCGGCGTGTCCGAGACGCTGGAGCGCGTGCTGCAGGCGCGCGGCCGCGCGCGCACCAACACGTGCACCCGCCCTTTTGGAGGCGGGTCCGCCCGGGACGTAGCGCCTGGCCGCGCCGCGCAGGTGCAGGCGCGCTGGATGTACCTGGACGCCAACTTTGGCGGGGCGGAGGAGGTGCGGCGGCTGCTGCCGGCGGACGCCGCGCGCTTCGACGCCGCGGCCGCCGCCTTCCGCGGCGCCGGCGCAGCACTCTATGCCAGCCGCGCGAGCGTCGTCCAGGTGCGCGCCCGCTCCGCGCCGCGCGCGGCGCCCGGCCGCCAGAGGTTAGTGTTAGCATATCCCTACCCTACCCTAATCCCTACCCTAGACGTGCGAGGGGCGCGCGCGCGCGGCGCGCAGGCGTGCGCGCAGGACGGGCTGCTGGGCAGCCTGGCGGCCGCGGCGGCCGAGCTGGAGCGCGTGCGCGGCGCGCTGGAGGGCTACCTGGACGCCAAGCGCGCGGCCTTCCCCCGCCTCCTCTTCCTGGCCTCGGACGACCTGCTGGACGTGCTGGGGCCGGGCCGCGACCCGCGCGCGGTGCAGCCGCACCTCTGGAAGTGCTTCGAAGGCGCGCGGCCGGCCCGCGAGCGCGCGCGCAGCCGAGCGCCCGGGGGCGCCGCGCCCGACGCGCGTGCCGCGCGCGCGCAGGCATCCGGCAGCTGGACATGCACCCGCCGGGCTCGGACGGCCGGCGCACGCACGAGGTCACCGGCGCGTTTGCGGCCGACGGCGAGCATCTGCCCTTCCTGGCGCCCGTCGCGGCGGACGGCCCGCCCGAGCAGTGGCTCGCGCGCGTCGAGGCGGCCATGTTCGCCTCCGTGAAGAAGCACCTGTTCAAGGCGCACGCCCGGGCCGCGCGCGTGCATGCCGGCGCTCTGGCCTGCTGCACCCTTGCGTGCCTAGCTTGGTTGAGCTGATCTGTGATGCGTAGAAGGGCTGCGCCCGGAAACAGCCAACTATGTTGATTCGCTGATAGACGGCTGTAATTCACACATTCCATCATCATCTGCCCCGATCAGGACCGGCCGCGCGGCGCGCAGGCCGTGGAGGAGGCGCGCGCCGCGAAGAAGGACAAGTGGGTGAAGGACAACCTGGGGCAGCTGCTGGTGGCGGCCGCGCGCGTGGCCTGGGCGGGCGAATGCGAGAAGGCGCTGGTGGACCCGCAGGGCGCGCGCGGCGCGCTGGGCGCGCTGTGCAAGCGCTGGGACGCGCTGCTGGCGCGCCTGGCCGCGCACGCGCGCGCCAGCCTTTCCGACGTCGAGCGTGCCAAGGCGCGCCGCTCGCCCGCCTGCAGCGCCGCCCTACTGGGCGCCCGGCGCACGGCCCAACCTCACCCTAAACTTACCCCTATGCAGGTCGCCGCGCTGCTGATCACCGAGACGCACGCGCGCGACGTGGCCGAGCGGCTGCATCGCGCCGGCGCGCGCGGCGCGTCCGACTTTGAGTGGACACGGCAGCTGCGCTTCTACTGGAGCCGCGAGGCCAACGACTGCGTCGTCAAGCAGGCGCGCCGCAGCGCAGCACGGTCTACTGCAGCAGCATGTAGTCCAGAGCTTCTGGCCTTCCTGACGCGGGGCGCGCAGGCGCTGGCGCACTTTGCGTACGGCCACGAGTATCAGGGCAACAACGGGCGCCTGGTCGTCACGCCGCTCACGGACCGCTGCTACCTGGCCATGGGCGCCGCGCTGGCCGCCTGCAGGGTCAGCAACCTGCTTGGGCCCCCCGGAACAGGCGCGCGCGCGCTGGACACGTGAAATGCGCTTCACGGCGGCCCACGCACTGACGGGAGCGCGGCCGCGCAGGCAAGACGGAGACAGTGAAGGTGCGCGCCGCGCGAGTCTTGCGGCGCAGCCTGTGCCACAGTGCGTGCGCAGCAGTCCTGGGCTGATGCCGGGCTCTCTTTGATCCGCGCCCGGGCGCGCGGCAGGACTTTGGCAAGGCGCTCGCGCGGTTCGTCGTGATGAGCCACTGTACCAGCGGCATGGGCGTCGAGGCCATCGGCCGCATGCTCAGCGGCGCGGCGCAGACGGGCGCATGGGCGTGCCTGCACGACGGCCACCGCTTGCCAGCGGACGTCCTCAGCGTCATGGCATCGCAGGTTGCTACCGTCATGCAGGCGCGCCCGGCCAGCAGCTGCACAGTTTTGTGGAGGTCGTGTGCGCGCCGCGCCGCCGCGGACGGCCAGCTGCTGCACCCTGCGGCGCCCCTCGCAGGCACTGAAGGAGCGGCGGACACGGTTCAGCTTCCTGAGGCGCGAGATCAGGCTCGTGCCCACGTGCGGCGTGTTTGTCACGACGTCAGCCGCGGCAGGCCTGGAGGGCAGTGACTTCCCGGACATCCTGAGGGTCCTGCTGCGCCCGGTGCGCCTCGCGCTCGCAGGACGCCTGATTCTGGCCGGGCGACGCGGGCATCCCCGCCGCCATGACCATGTGTGGGGCAGGTGTCGGTTGTGGCGCCAGACTGCGGCCTGATCGCGGAGGTGACGCTGTATGCGGATGGCTTCACCGCCGCCAAGGTGGGCGCTTCTTTGAGGCCGCCGCATGCGCCGCACGCAGCACCTCTGACCACAGAACTCACCCGCGGCCTGCCGCAGGAGCTGGGCCGGAAGGCGGCCGGGCTCATGCGCGCGCTGCAGCAGCAGCTGGGCGGACGCGCGCGCTACGACTTTGGCCTGTGCGCGTTCCTGGCGCCCGTCCTGCGCGTGGCGGGTGCGCGGCGCTGGCCGGCCGCGCCCCGCGCAAGTCTACCCAGCATGCAAGGTAAGGGTTGGAGCTCAGGTTAGGGCTGCGCACGCGCGCGCAGGAGCGCTGCGGCGCGCGGATGCAGCCGCGCCGGAGGATGCGCTGCTGCACCGCGCCATCCTGGACGTGGCCGGCCCCGGGATTATGCGCGCGGACGCGCCGCTGTTCGGCGCGCTGCTGGCAGACGCGTTCCCGGGCGCGCCGCCGGCCGCGGGCGGCGCCGCGCCCCTGCGCGAGGCCGTCGTCGCCGACCTGCTGGAGGCCGGCCTGCAGGCGCGCTCGCGGCACGGCGGCGCGCGGCCGGGGCGTGCCAGCTCGCAACCATGTGTGGAATACTGCCATGCGGCCTCGCTCCATTGCTATCTTGCAATTGCCTGCAGTGCCGCTGGTGATGCGTGTGCTGCAGGGCCGCGGCAAGTGGTGCAATAACTTGGACAGCGCGCCGCAGGCGGTCCCCGCGCTCGTGGACAAGGTCGTGCAGCTGTTCAGCTGTAAGGCGGCGCGGCGCGCCAATGTGCTGGTCGGCGACACCGGCTCCGGCAAGACGGCCGCGTGGCAGTGCCTCCAGCGCGCGCTGCTGCGCCTGCGCCGCGAACGCCCCGCCGACGCGCTCTACCGCACGGTGGGTCTGGCTGACACCTTAAGCCGTCAGTAGCACAGCAGACATGCCCATTGCAGGTCCGCCTGTGCGGACAAAGACACCCCATATGCGGCCGCGGCGGGGCCAGGCCGCAGTGCACGTGCTCAACCCGGCCGCGCTCGCGCCGGCGGAGCTGTTCGGCGCGCCGGACTCCGCCACAGGCCGCTGGCGCGACGGCGTGCTGCCGCGCATCCTGCGCGCCGCCTGCCGCGCCGACGCGGCTGAGGAGACGTGGGTGGTCCTGGACGGCGCGCTCGACCGCACCTGGGCCGACGACCTGAGCGCGCTGCTGGACGACAACCGCATGCTCACGCTGCCGTCCGGCGAGCGGCTGGCCGTCCCGCCGCAGGTGCCGGCAACAGCGGACAGTTACTAATTACTAGTTCGTGTGCTGGCGCATGTCCAAGCTAGGGCACTGTCCGAGGCTCGCGCAGCCCTGCTCGGCGGCCGTTGCAGACATGCAGGAGCGACGCAACGCTGGCGCGGCGCTTAATTTGTCGCACTGCGGGCCCAGATGCGGCGGGCGCGCGCGGCAGGTGTCGGTGCTCTTCGAGGCGGACACGCTCGCGCACGCCTCGCCCGCGACGGTCAGCCGCGCCGGCGTGGTGCACTTCGACGTGGCCGACCTGGGCTGGCGCCCGCTGGCGGCCTCCTGGCTGGCGCGCAAGGCGGAGCCCGGCCTGCGCGCGGTGCTCGCGGAGCTGGTCGACAGGTGGTCCCCGCCTGCGTCGCGCTGGGCGCACCCGCAGCAGCGCGGCCAGAGAGCTGGGTGAGGGTACCCTAACCCTGCCGCAGGTACATGGACGCGCTGCTGCTGCACAAGGAGAGGCACTGCGACGAGCCGGCCGCCGCCGGCCGCCAGAGTGGCGTGCGCGCGGCGCTGCAGCTATTTGATGCGCTGGCCACGCCTGCCAACGGCGTGGCCGCCGGCGGCGGCGCGGAGGCGCTGGGCAGCGACGCCGCCCCGCTGGCGGAGCTGTGGTGGCAGTACGCGCTGGCGTGGGGCCTTGGCGGCTCGCTTTCAGAGGAGGGCCGCCGAGCGTGCGCCCCTGCACCTGCGCTGCCGCATGCTCCAGTTGTTGTCGACGCCGGCAACAGCGTGCAATGCATGCACCTGCTCTGCATGCTCGGCCGGCGTCATGTGAGAGCGGCCTCGCCATGCGGCCGCGCGGGCGCAGGTTTGACGCGGGCATGCGGAGCTTCATGCCGCGGCTGCCCGCCGCTGGCACGGTGTTTGACTACTGCGTTGACGTTGACCTGCGCGCCTGGCAGCCCTGGGAGGCGCGCCTGCCCGCGGCCTTCAGGTGCGCCACAGCGACGGCGCCCAGGCAACTTTGCATGCGCCTGGCATGGCGCGACTGACCGAGGCGCGCGCAGCAGGGCGCCGCAGCACGTGCCGCTGCACCGCATTATGGTGCCGAGCACCGGCACGCTGCAGACGCGGCACGTTGCGGCGACGCTCATGGGCGCGGGCGCACACGTGCTGCTGCTGGGGCCCGCAGGTGCTGCCAGCGGCCTGCCCGAGCAGCATGTCTGTGCAGCTAGTGTTGTCGTTGAAGAGGCCGCTCGGTGGGCGCTGCATGGATCTCCGCGCGCTCGAGCGGCACGCAAGCACGAGCTATCGCTCCCTGCTGAAGCTGGAGCGCGCGGCCGCAGGCGCCGGCAAGAGCCTGGTGGCAGCGGCGCTGCTCGACGAGCTGCCCGCGCAGTGGACGGCCGCAACCGTCTGCCTGGGCGCGCAGACAACGAGCCTGTCGCTGCAGCTGGCGCTGCAGGCGCGCATGGAGAAGCGCAACAAGGCGCGCCCGCGCCCTGCCACATGCCAGTGTCTTCATTTTTGCAAAGTCTGGGGCATGCGCCTGGCAGAACTGGCTCCCTGCGCCCCCCTTGGCCCCGCCCTGGTGCTGGCCATGCTCCATGATATCTAATTCGATCCCGTGTGCAAGCCCGCACCTGCCTGCGCCGCAGGGCGTGCTCGTGCCCGCGGGCGGGCGCCGCATGGTGGCCTTCATTGATGACCTGCACATGCTGGCGCCCGCCGCCTCCGGCTTGATGCCCCCGCTGGAGCTGCTCAAGCTGTGGGCCGACCACGGCATCTGGTGCGCCCCGCATCGCAGCGCGCAGCGGGGCCCGCCGGCGGCGCCCGGCCTCGTGCGCGACTCGCAGCACTGCGTGCGCCGCGCAGGTACGACGCGGACACGCGCGACGCGCTGGCCGTAAAAAACCTCCAGCTGCTGGCCGCAATGAGCCCCGAGGCCGGCGGGCACGCCGTCGGGCGGCGCTTGCGGGTGCGGGTATCATTGCGCGCGGCAGCCAGAGCACTGCAGACCGCGACAGGCCTTGGACAGAGCCCCGCGGGCTGCCCTCATGCGCAGGCGCCGTATGCGAGCGTGGGCATGGCCGCGGCGGACGACGCGCAGCTGCGCCGCATCTTCACGGCGCTGATGACCGCAAACATCGCCGACTTTGACGACGCCGTCAAGCCCCTGGGTGCGCCGCCCCGCTGCGGGTCCCTGGCGCGCTCCCGCCCGGCGTTGCCCGCATCTGGTCAGCCGCGTCTGCGGCGCCAGCGGACGCCCCTGCAGCAGCGCAAGTCCGCACATCGCGCGATCGGCACCCACAGCTCGCATGGCTGCGCCCTACCCTAACCGCAACCGGCGTGCAGTCGAGCCGCTGGCCGCCGCGTCCGTGGAGCTGCTGGGCGCGGTCTGGGCCGCCATGCTGCCGCGCCCCGGCCGGGAGCACTACCGCTTCGGCGTGCGCGACCTGGTCAGGCTCGCCCAGGGCCTGCAGCTGGCCTCCAAGCACTTCCATGACAACCAGGCGCGGCCCGCTCCCTTCAGTCATTCGCGTGCCTGGCGCCGTGCGGATGCGCGCGCAGGCCATGGCGCGGCAGCGGCGGGCGGCGCGCCAACGCGCGCGCGGGGCGCAGGAGGCCGTGCTGCAGCTGTGGGCGCATGAAGCGCGGCGCGTGTTCGGCGACCGCCTGCGCGGGCCAGCCGATGGCGCGTGGCTGCACGGCGCGCTGGACGAGGGCCTGCGCGGCGCATTTGCCACGAGCCAGGCGGAGCTGTTCGCCGGGCAGGCCGCCTGCCCGCCCTTTGCGGCCTTCCTGTCGGCGGGCGCGGGCGCGGCCTACCAGCCGGCCGGCGACATGCGCGCGCTGCAGGCGCGCGCGCGCACGCCCCCCGGCGCGCATGCGCCGCATGGCCACGGCTGCAGAGCTCCGCCCAGGCCCGCCGACCTACCCTAGCCCTGCGCCGCAGGAGTTCCTGGCCGGCAGGCTCGTGGCATACGGCGCGCGCGATGGCGCGGTGCCCGTGAGGCTCGTGCTGTTCAGGCGCGCCGGCCCGCGTGCCGGCCCCGCGCAGCGGTGGGCGCCGCCGGCGGTGAGCGCCGGCGGCGGGGCGCAGGGATGCGCTGGAGCACGTGTGCCGCATCCACCGCGTGCTTCTGCAGCCCAGCGGCCACGCTGTGCTCGTCGGACCCGCCGGCTGCGGCCGCCGCAGGCGCGGCCCCGCGCGTACGCCGCCCACTAGGCGCTTGCAGCGGGGCGGCCGGCGGCTGACGCGCAGCGGCGCGGCCCGCAGCCTGGCACGCCTGGCCGCCTTTGTGACCGGCCACGCCTGCATGGAGCCCGCGTTCGTGCCCCGCTACGGCGCCGCGGACTTCCGGGACGACCTCAGGAAGGCCCTGCGCCAGGCGCGCGCGGGCTCCCCGGCATGCCCGGCCCGCCGCAGCGCATCTCCTGCTGAACGGCGCGCGACGGCAGACACTGGCGGATTTTGCTGCCTGACGGCTGGTGCGCGCTGCAGGCGGGGGCGACAGGCGAGGCCGTATTCCTGCTGGACGCCTGCGAGCTGTCCGATGCCATGCTGGACATCGTGCACGCGCTCATCAAGACGGGTCGGCCGCCCGCCCCCTCCCGCCCCGCGCGCCGCAGCTTGTTCCCGGCATGACAGCCAGCGCGCTCAGTGATGCCTGCAGCTGCGCAAGCTGCCGCGCACGTGTTTGCCTGCGCAACGCTCCAGTGTGTGCATTGACCAGGCGACGCGCAAGCTCTTCACGCCGGAGGAGCGGGCGGCCGAGGGCGGCAACGCCGCGCCGCGCCGGAGCGCGGCGGCCGCGCCGGCCGGCACGTTCTGGGAGCGCGCGTCCGCCCGCTGCCACCTGGTCGTCTGCCTGGACCCGGCCGCCCCCGCCTTCCGCGCGCGGTGCCGCATGTTCCCAGGTGCCGCAAACCCTATCCCTGCCTGCGCAGCCTGAGCCGCCGGCCCCTTCTGCGGCCCTGGGCGGCGGCCGGCGAAGAGCGGCGTGCGCGCGCAGGGCTGCTGAGCTGCGCCACGACGGACTGGTTTGAGGACTGGCCGGCGCCGGCGCTGCGCCAGGTCGCAGCGCAGGCGCTGGCCGATGCGGAGCTGGGCACGACGGCGGCGAGGGACGCCATCTGCCAGGCGCGCCGCGCCTCCCGCCGCGTCGTGCCCGGCCTCGCTCACGCGCAGCAGCCCGGCCTCCTTCGAGATAAAACATGTGATGTCCGCGCACCTTGGAGGTCAGCATGGCAAAGTGCTGCCTGGCCTGCAGGTGTTTGTGGGCGTGCACGCCGCGGCGGCGGCGGCCGCCGGCCGCCTGCGCCCGCGGGTGGGGGCCCACAGCGCCGCCGCGCCCGCTGCCTTCCTGGAGACGGTCCGCGGCTACAGGCGCGCCTACCCCTAACCCTAGCCGTCCCCTTCAGCCGGCCCGGGGCCGCCTGAGCACGCCGCGGGCGCGCAGTGGCGCGCTGGCGGCGCGCCTGCAGGCGACCCGGGCCCAGGAGGCCAGGCTGCAGGCGGGCCTGGCGGTGCTGGCGGGCGCGGGCGCCTCGGTGTCCGCGCTCGCCGCCGCCTGCCAGGCCGGGGCCGCCGCGGTGGCGGCCGCCGCGGCCGCCGGCCAGGCGCTGCTCGTGCGCATCGTGCAGGACAAGCGCGCGGCCGACCAGCGCGAGCGGGAGGCGCGGCCCGGCCCCCACTGCCGCACCATGGCTTGCTGCCTGCTGGCATGCGCTCTAGTACAGCGCGTGTGCTGACCAGAGGCTGCCCGCCCGCGGGCGCCAGCACCAGGGCCGGCCCCGAGCGCTGGCTGGTTCGGCAGGCCGCCCGCGCCTCCGCCCGCATGGCTGCACAGAGCCGCGCGCCGAGCGCGCAGGTGCAGGCGGAGAGACAGAAGGCGGCGAGGGAGGCCGCGGAGGTGGACGCACTCAGCGCAGACTGCCGCGCGCGGCTGGAGCATGCGCTGCCGGCCCTGGCGGCAGCCGAGCGCGCGCTGGGCGCGCTGCGCGCCGCAGACTTTGCCGAGCTCGGGGTGCGTGCGCCGCTGGCGGCTTGCGGGCGCTGGCGGGAGAGTAGCAACGCGCTGCCGTTCAGCGCATGGAGAGGGAGTGACTGCGGCCATCTGGCTCTGTCGAGGGTGCCTCAGCGTGCGTTCTTTCTCATGCGTGCCTCAGACGCAAGCGGGCATGCTCTTCGGGGACAGGCGCTCACCACGCCGCCGAGGGCGGTCGGGCTCGCGCTGGCGGCCGCGCTGGCCGCGCTGGGCCGGCCGACGGGGTGGGAGGAGGCCCGGCGCGCGCTGGCCGAGGGCGGCTTTGCGCAGAGCCTGCTGCGCTTCGACAAGGACGCCATCTCGGACGCGCTGCTGAAGACGCTCGCCGGCTTTGCGGGCGACCCCGCCCTCGCTGCCGAGGTGCCAACGAGTGGCTAGCCAGCGGTCTTGCACCTGAGGCGCACCTGCGGATGTCACAGCGCATGCTTTTGGTGTTGCTTTGGACAGAGATGGCCATGCTGCTGCGCAGGCGGCCGGGCGCGAGCCTGCGCCGGTGCGCGCACTGTGCGAGTGGGCGCGCGCGCTGTGCGCGTACGGCAGCGCCGCGCGCGACGCCGCGCCGCGCCGCGCGCGGCTGGCGGGCGCGGAGAGGGCGCTGGCCGCCCGGCGCGCGGACGCGGCGGCCGCGCAGGCCGCGCTCGCCGGCGCGCTCGCGGCGGTGGCCGCTCTCAGGGCGCGCGCCCGCCGCGCTACTAGGCAGGGTTTTCTTTTCATGAAAAGGCGACGTGCTGCTGAGGCATGCGCCGGACCGAGAATGAATCCCGCGCCCGGGCGGCAGGAGGAGTGCCAGGGCGGCGTGCAACGCAAGCGCGCGCTGGAGGCCGAGCTTGCAGACCTCGAGGCGAGGCTGGTGGGTGCCTGCGCCAGGCTCCAGCGCCGTCCGCGGCCTGTGTAGCTGAGCTCAGGGTCGTTTAAACCCTAACCCTACCCTTTTACCATACGCCGGGGCGCCGCAGGCGCACGCGCGCAAGCTGGTCGCAGGTCTCGGCGGCGAGCGCGCGCGCTGGGAGGCGAGCGCGGCGCGCCTGGCGCGCGCGCAGGCCGCGGCGCCTGGCGACGCGGCGCTCGCGTGCGCTTTTGTCGCCTACGCCGGGCCCTTCCCGCCGGCCGCCCGTGACGCGCTTGTGGATGGCGCCTGGCGTGACCAGGCGTGGCCCGGCTGTGTGCTTTGACATTCCTGGCCTTGGCAAGCACGCAACCCCTCTCCCCAGCGCGTCTCGAGCTTGAGCAAGCTCTCCCGCTCCCGCTCCGGCCGCCCAGACTCCACGCCTGCGCGCCCGAATCGGGGCGCCGGGCGCGGGCCGGGCGCCGAGCGCGGCGGACGCCGAAGGCGCCCCGCCGCGCTGCGGGCGCCAGGGCCGGACCGGCGCCCGCCCGCTGCCCGGACGGCGGGCGCCCATGACCTTTTAGCAATCAGGCGTGCGCCGGCGGAACGCGCACGTGCACACAGATTCTCGCGCAGGGCAGCTGCACACAGCAGGAGTGCGCATGCAGGGCTCGTGCGCAGGAGGGCGCGCAGGCGCCCCTCGGGTCACCCTGCGGGCTCGGCGCGGTCGCCTGCGGCTGCTCGTGCAGGGCGCCATGCCCGCAGGGTGATCCGAGGGACGCGTGCGCGCACTCCTGCGCGCGAGTGCTGCTGGACACATCTGCTGTGTGCAGCTGCCTGCACGAGCCTCTGTGTTCGCGCCCGCGCTCCGCCGGCACACGCCTGATAGCAAGAAGGTCATGCGCGCCCACCGTCCGGGCAGCGGACGCAGGCAGCTGCACACAGCAGATGTGCGCATGCAGCGCTCTCGCGCAGGAGGGCGCGCAGGCATCCCTCCGGTCACCCTGCGCGCGCGGCGCGCCCGCAGGTGGGGACCCTTGAAGTGAAATGGGCGCTGGCTGCGGCCAGGTGGCCGCGCTAGGCATCCCCGTCTCGAGCCGCGAGGACGTCCAGGCGCAGCGCGCGGAGGCTGCGACCGTCCGGGCCTGGCGCCTGCAGGGCCTGCCCGAGGACGACCACTTCACCGGAAACGCGGTGATTGCGATACGCAGCCAGCGCTGGCCCCTGCTCGTCGACCCGCAGGCGCGCGCACCGCGCGTGCCGGCCGGGCCGCCGGCCCGCACGCCTGGGCTTGCCTGACGCGCCTTGAACCTAACGCCATGCGCATGCAGGGCCTGGCCGGCGCCTGGCTCCAGCAGCGCGGGGCCGCCGCCGAGCTGCGCGTGCTGGACGCGCGCGCGCCGGACCTGCTGCATGAGCTGGAGGCGGGCCTGGCGCTCGGCTCGCTCGTGCTGCTGCAGGCGCGCGCGACCCCGCGCCTTGCCTTTATGCCCAGCTCGCTTTCGGGGCGTGCAGAGCTCTTGAGACGGCTGGCCGTGGCCTGCCCGCTCCTCGGAAGACGTAATGACACGGCACATGTTCTCAAGACTGCACACCTAGCAGGGCGCGGAGGGGGCCGTGGAGCCGTGGCTGCGCCCGCTGCTGGCGCGCGCCTTCACAGCGCGCGGCACGCTGTGGCTGTGCGGGCGCGAGGCGGCGGTTGCACCGGGCTTCCGCCTGGCTCTGAGCACCGGCCTGGGTGCGGCCTGGCCCGCATGCGCAGCCCAGGGCCAGGGCAGGCGGATGACGGGCAGACAGCGCTGACGTGCGCGGCCCGCCCGCAGGCGACCCGGCCCTGCCGGCCGGCGTGGTGGGGCAGCTCGCGGTGATCGACTGCGCGGTGACGCCGGCCGCGCTGACGGCGCAGCTGGCGGCGGCGCTCGTGCGCGCCGAGCAGCCCGCGCTGGCCGCGCACCAGGGCGGCTTCGCGGCCGATGTCGTTGCGCTGACGCACGCGCAGGCGCGGCTGTGTGCGGTGTTAATTTAAGAGCCGAGCACTAGGGGCGCCGCACAAGGGGCAGGATAAAACGGTACCCTAATTATACCCTACCCTGGGCATGCACATCATCGCGCCCTAGTCAAACCCCGCTCCGCGCAGGCGGAGCTGGAGGACAGGCTGCTCGATATGCTGGCCGGCGCCGAGGGGGCGCTGCTGGACAGCTCGGACCTCGTGGACGCCCTGGAGGCCGCCGCAGCCGGCTGGGCGTCTGCGCACGCCGCCCTCGAGGTGCGTGCCCGCCGGCCGCGCTCTGGCACGGGCGCGTGCGCGCGCGCCGGCGGCGCCTGGCCGCGAAACATGCGACGTGGCGCGCAGGCGGCGGAGGCCGACGCGCGCAAGGCGGCGGCATCAGCGGCAAATTTCCGGCCAGCTGCCACGCGGGCGGCGGGGCTGTTCTTTGTGCTGGCCGACATGGACAGGCTGGACCCGTCGTGCTCGGTGGGCCTGGCCGCCTACGCGGAGCTCTTCACGCGCAGCGTGGCCCGCAGCGGCCGCAGCGAGCGCCCGGACGAGCGCGTGCGGCAGATCAACCTGACCCACACCGGCGCTGTGCTGCGGAGCGCCGGCCGGTGCGGCCGCCGGCCCGACCCTGCAGGCTCACAGGGCATGCTGTGTGCGTTGCGTGCAGTTGCACACGCTGGCGGCCAGCTACTTTTGCTGCAGAGCATCGGGCTCTCAGGGGCCATGCTGACGACCGGCGCCGCGCAGGGCGCTGGCTGAGCCGCACCGGCTGGCGCTGGCGCTGCACATGGCCGCCTGCGTGCAGGCCGAGGCTGGCCGCCCGCACGATGCGGCCTGGCAGCGCCTCGTGCAGCACAGCATTGACAGCCCCTGCGAGTCCGCAGACGGCGGGGGCGCGCCGGCGGCTGCGCCGCCGGGCGGGCCGCCGCTGTCCGCCGGGGAGGAGCTGGCCCGCCTGGCGCGCGTGCCAGGCTTGGAGGCGCGGCCCCGCCGCGGTACATGCAGTCTGCTGCCAGGCGCTGCCAGCGCCGGCGCCTCTCAGCAGCTTGAGCCGGCCCGCTCAGCTGGCCAGGGCCGCCCATGTCGTGGCAATGTCAGGTAGCCGGCGTTCCAGCTGGCGGAGGCGCTGTGCGTCGTGCGGGGCAGGGCACTGCTGCGAGCATGGCAGGCGGCGCGGACGCGGGCGCCTGGGCGGCCTGGCGGCTGGCGCGCGAGCCGGAGGCCGCGCCGCTGCCGGGCGGCTGGCAGGCGGACGCCTCGCCGCTGCAGCGCCTGCTGCTGCTGCGCTGCCTGCGGTGCGCGCGCCGCGCGGCCGCCCACGCTCGCACTGCCTGCCGCTCGCGCCACTGCCTGCAGCCCTGCCCGGCTCGCGAGGCCGGGCAGGCCTTGACGTTGACCGCTCGGCCGCCGGTAACCAAATGCGGTGCGCGCGCAGCCCGGACCGCCTGCCGGCGGCGGCGGCGGCGCACGCCGCGGAGGCGCTGGGCGCGGAGCTGGCTGAGGCAGCGGCGCCAGACCTGGGCCAGGCGCTGTCGGACGCGCTGCCGGGCGCGCCGCTGCTGCTGCTGCTCGCGCCGGGCGGCGACCCGGGCGGCGCCCTGCTGCGCCTGGCCGCCGCGCACGGCGCGGCCGGCGGGCTGGCCAGCCTCGCGCTCGGCCAGGGCCAGGTGCGCGCCGGCGCTTGCTGCGGCTCGAGTCCTCGCCCGCCCCTGGCTCGTGCGCGATCGCAGGGCCCCGCAGCCTGCAGCATCAGACGCCATGCGCAGTTGGCTGCAAGCTCATGCTGCTTGCCTGATGGGTGTGGTTTACTTGGGGGCCTGGCAGAAGCGCGGGCTCTGCAGCACATGGCCTGCCGCGCGCGGGCAGGGCGAGGCGGCGCTGGCGCTGGTGGAAGCGGCGGCGCGCGAGGGCCGCTGGGCGCTGCTGGCCAACTGCCACCTGGCGCCCGGCTGCCTGCCCGCGCTCGCGGTGCTGGCCGCGCGCCTGGCCGCCGCGCCGCAGCACCCGGGCTTCCGCCTGTGGCTGACGGCCGCGCGCGGCGCGCCGCTGCCGGCGCCCCTGCTGCACCTGTGCGCCAAGGTCGCCGCGCGCCCGCCGCAGGCGCGCGCCGGGCGCCCGGCGCCTGAGCGCCATGGCGGCTGCCCCACGTCCGCATGGGGCTCATAACAGGGACGCGTGCGTTGCATGCTCGTGCGGGCTGCATGCCAGCTTGCAGCAGCGGCCCCCCACGCCTGCCGGGCCGGGGCGGCAGGGCGTGCGGGGGCGGCAGGGCGTGCGGGGGCGGCTGGTGCAGCTGTACGCGGGCCGGCCGGACGCGGAGGGCGCGCCGGGCGCGGCGGGCGCGCGAAGCAGGCGCATCATGTTCGCCCTGGCATTCTTCCACTGCGTCCTGCTGGAGCGCCGCCGCTTCCCGAGCACGGGCGCCGGCGCACGCTCTGTCCTGTACGACGCAGACTACTTGGTGCGCGCTGCCGGGCATGTGTACATGTGAGCGGGGCGCGCAGCCGCCGCCTCACCGCCGCTCGGGCGCGCCGCGCAGGGCTTGCATGCAGGGTACGTCGCAGTGCAAACGCTCCCGCACGGCGTCAGCGCACGTCGCAGCGGCCTCTTTTGAATGCAATCATCAGTGCGGGGACCTCGTTGAGTTAGGGCAGCACATGCGTCAGTCTGTCTGCGACACGGGCTGCGGGGGACTCGGCGGCGTGCAGCGCCTCTGCCCCTAGGCAGCGCATGCGCCGCGCGGCGCGCAGGCGGCCGAGGAGCTGGTGGCCGCGCACCTGGAGGCCGGCGACGCGCCCTGGGAGGCGCTGCGCTGCCTGGTGGACGAGGCGGCGTACGGCGGCCGCGCCGGCGGCGGCCGCGAGCGCCGCGCGCTGGGCGCCCTCCTGGGCCGCCTGCTCTGCGAGGCGGCCGCCGCGCCGGGCGCCGTGCTTGCGCGCGCGCCCGGCTACACCATGCCAGACGGCGCCTCGCCGGCGGGCATCAAGGCGCGGCGCCAAGCTCTGCGAGGCGGCCCTGCTGCAAGCCTGCATGCAGCTGGTGGTCTGCCTCGTCAAATGTATGCGACGGAGGAGCCGGCCTGAGGCACACAAGCTCCGTGCTCGGCAACATCTGGTTGCCTGGCTGACTCCAGCACACGGGCAGAACACTGCGCGCTGTAGCACGTTTGGCTCTGAGCGTCAGAGAGGGTGACCCCGCCGCTGCGCGCTCTGGCCCAGGCGCACATCGCGGCGATGCCTGCGCGGGACGCGCCGGAGGTGTTCGGGCAGCATGCCAGCGCGGAGGCCGCGTGCCAGGCGCGGGAGGGCGCCGTGCTGCTGGGCTGCCTGGCGGCGCTCCAGCCGCCCGCCGCGGCCGCGCCGCCGGAGCTGCCGCGCGCGGAGCGGCTGCTGGCCGCTGCCGCGCAGCTGCTCGAGCAGGCTCGCGCGCCCCCGGGCGCCCTGCCTGCCGCCGCCCTCGTGGAAGCGTAGCATGTCATGCGGTCTCACAACAGCAGGAAAGGGGTAGGGTAGGGCTGGCAGCCCTAATATAATGACCCTGGTACTGACCATGGTCGAGATGGTGCCGCATGTCCCCAACGCGATGGAGCTGGAGGAGGCGGGGTTGGCAGCGGCGGCGGCGAGCGGCGGCGGCTTGCAGGCTGTCCTGGTGCACGAGCTGGAGAGCGGCACGGCGCTGGCGGTGCGCGTGCGCGCCGACGCGGCTGCGCTGGCGAGCGTTGCACATGGGCTCGCTGCCGCCAGCGCCGAGCTGGATGTCACAGCGCAAGAGCTCCTGGCCGGCCAGGCGCGCGCGCCGGGCGGGGTTGCGGCGGCTTGTGACATGCGCAGCAGGCCGGCGGGGTGCTATGGCAACACCACATGCAGCGTAATGACACAGGCGGGGTCCGCGCTGCAGGTCCCGATGGCCTGGCAGAGCGAGCGCGAGGCCGGGCAGCAGCAGCTGTCCGGCTTCGTCTGCGACCTGTGCGCGCGGCTGGCGCAGCTGATGGCGTGGGCGGCGGGCGGGCCGCCGGCAGTGTTCTGGCTGCGGGGGTTCGCCTGGCCAGGCGCTTTCCTGTCGGCTGTGCTCCAGGTCGGGGCCCGCGCTGCCCTGCTCTTTGTGAAGTCTGCTATGTCTGCTGGATCGGCATGGGCCTGGGTTGCTGGAGGATGCTCGGGCGCCACTACGGTGCCTCCGGAGCATCGACGACCTGTGCATGTGTCGCTGGGTATAGACGTGCCATCAAGTGTCCAGCGAGGGGCGCTTGAATTGCAACGAGCATTGGCGCTGGCTGCCGGGCAGGCCGCGGCGCGGCAGGCGGCCGTCCCGGCGGACAGCCTGGCGTTCGAGCTCGCCGTGCTGGACGACGCGCCGGCCGAGGCGCCGCCCAGCGGCGTGTACATCAGGGTGCGCCCGCCCAGCCCGGCAGCCCCGCTGCAACCCTACCCTAAGCCTAACCCGTGCGCCGCGCGCCCCTCAAGCTTGCGTGCCCAAGCTCGGTGGTCGGGACGGCGGGGCATGCTTGCTGATGGGGGGCTGCCCGGGCGGCGCACGGCCCCGCGGCATGCGGGCAACCGCGCCGGCCGACATGCGCGCAGGGCCTGGTCCTGGAGGGCGCGGGATGGGACGCCCAGGCGGGCGGCCTGTGCGAGCCGGGCGCGGTGCAGGCGGCCACGGAGCTGCCCGTCGTGCACCTGCGCCCGGCCGCCGCGCGGCGCCGGCCCGCGCGCGGCACCTACGACTGCCCACTGTTCGCCGGCGCGGCGGGCGCGGATGAGGCCCTCCTGACCGTGCCGCTGCGCGACGGCGGCGCGCCCGCCGACCACTGGCTGCTGCGCGGCGCGGCGCTGCTGCTGGCGCCGAGCGAGCACGGGCTGCTGTGCGGCGGGCCGCGCGTGCCGCAGCCCGCATGACCGACCGAGCGCGTCGCGCGAGGTCTGGGGGCCGTGCGGATTGCAGAGCGGGTCGCAGAGCTGTGTGCACGCTGCTGCTGCCTGACGACACAGCGCGGCGAGTTCAAGGTCAGGCCCGTGCCATTCGTTTACACGTCTGGGCTCGGTCGCATGTCAGCACGCCGTTGCCGGTGGTGCCTCTACCAAAAGCAGTGAAAGCCATGTGTTCTCACTCGCGCCACCGCTTTGAGAGTTTAGGAACCAAGTTCTGTGCATTCCCGCATCGTGCTGTTCAGGGGTGCTCCCGCATGCGAGCGCCCGAAGCTCAACATGGAAGCGCGCCGGCCGCACGCAAGGCCGAACGCCCGAGCGGCCGAGAGCCTATGCGGCGCGCTTCTTGGGGCGCGTCTCCGCGTCGGCCATGGGCCGCAGGTAGACGGCGTCGCGCGGGTGCGGCTGGTCGCCCTGCTCGTACGTGTACGAGGCCGCCACGGCCAGCGTGCGCCCATCCCGCGAGAACGCCAGCGCGGCGACCGAGGTGGGATAGGCCGAGATCTGCGCGCTCGCGTGGCCCGGTTCGGCGGCGACGCTGGAGGCCTCAGCGCGTCCACAGCAGGCAGCACTTCGCGCGTCCACGGCAGGCAGCAGGTCGGTCTGCCGGGCCTGGTCGACGCTCGGGGGTGCGGGCATGACCGCGCCTGGCACAATCGCTTCTTGTTCTCGCCGTCCCACATGTTGACGACGCCGTCGCAGCCTGCGCGCGCCAGCGCCGCGTCAGGCGGCGCGGCCTGCCGCGCTGCGCGCGCCGGCCGCCGGGCGCCCGCAGCGCGCAGCATGCACGGCGGCGCGCCGCCGCCGGCGCGCCCGGGCGCGCTGTGAGGCCAGCGGCGCGTCTGCGGCCGCGGGGGCCTCCTCAGGGTAGGCTTAGGTATACGCACCACCGGTGGCAAACGTGCCGTGGAAGGGCGCAAATGCGATGGCGTTCACGGGGTAGACCGTGTCGCGGCCGCCCTCGGTGCGCCGATGGCATTTGAACGCGTACTTCTTCGCCTGCGCGCGGCTCCGCCTCACTGCCGCCGCTCCCGCCGCCCCGTCCCTCCCAGGCAGCGTCCCCGAGCGCCGCGCCGCGGGGCGCGGCATGAGGGGCGCGCCACAGCGCACAGCAGAGCATTCGAGCACAGGAACGCCGCCCGCAGGAGTGCAAACAGCTTGAGGGGAGCCAGCGCGGCCGGCGGGCGCGCCTGCACGCTGTCGGACGCATCAAAGTACTCCATGGCGACGCGGCCCTCCACCGAGCTGAGCGCGTAGCCGGTCGCGTCCGGGAAGCAGCGCACGCAACGCGTCTGGAACTTGAGCGAGCTCTCCCGCTCCTGCTCCGGCCGCCCCGACTCCAGGCTGCGCGCCGGCATCGGGGGCGCTGGGCAGCAGGCCGGGCGCCGAGCGCGGCAGAACGCCGCAGGCGCCCCGCCGCGCTGCGGGCGGCAGGGCCAAAGCAGCCCGCTGCCCGAACGGTGCGCGCCCATGACCTGTTCGCAATCAGGCGTACGCCGGAAGAGCGCGAGCGCGAACAAAGAGGCCCGCGCAGGCGAATGCACAGGGAGCGCTGCATGCGCACATCTGCTGTGTGCAGCCGCCTGCGCGAACCGACGTGTTTGCGCGCTCTGCCAGCCCACGCCTGAACGCAAACAGGTCATGGGCGCCCGTTGTCCGAGCAGCGGGCACAGGCAGATCCACACAGCAGATGTGCGCATGCAGCGCTCGCGCACAGGAGGGCGCGCAGGCGCCCCTTGGATCGCCCTGCGGGCGCGGTGCGCTGCACGAGCAGCCGCAGGCGGGCGCGCCGACGCGCACGGGGGCGGGCGGCGCATCAAGCGGCGCCCGCGCGCGCCCAGTCAGGGCACTGTCACAGGGGCGGCAGCGAGGCCGGCCGCGCACGTGCGCAGGTCGTAGATGAGCACCTGGCGCCCGGACGTGGCCACGACCAGGCGCGAGCCGGACTGCGCCATGCTGAACGCGCGCCCCGGCAGCGACAGCACCGCCACGCAGTTCTGGCCCTGCGCGCCCAGCCGCACGGCGTCAGGCGGCCAGCGCGCGCCCGGCGCCCGCCCAACCAGCGACTTGATCCTGCTCGGGCCGCTCAGCGGGTCAGCGCGCGCATTTCGGCACCCGTGTCAGGCCCCAGTGACTCCCGGGCGCGCGGGCGCGCCGGGGCCAGGCGCGGGTCCCAGACGCGCAGGCTGGCGTCCCAGGAGGCGGTCGCGAGCGCGCCGCGCTCGGCCAGCCATTCCACGCAGCGCACGCCGCGCTCGTGCGCGCCCAGCACCGCCTCCGTGCGCGCGAAGAAGTCGTACCTGGCGCGCCCGCCGCGCGCGCGTCAGGCCCTCGCCCGCACAATAGGGTTACCTTACCCTACCTCATCGCGAACAACCCCCTAACAACAACACGCCTAGAAACGATGCGGCCCGTGCGCCGGGCGGCGGCGGCGGCGCGCGCGCGCACCGGCGCACGAGGCCGTCCAGGCCGCCGACGTAGACGACGCTGTCGTCCTGGAACGCGCCGTCCAGCGCGGGCGCGACCAGCGCGTAGCTGCCGCGCAGCGTCCGCCGCCCCGCGTCGTACAGCCGCGCCGTCTGCGCGCGTCCGGCCAGCGGGCTCGCCACAGTGCGGCGGCGCGCCGGCCGGGGCGCCCGAGCGCGGCCTCCGCCGGCGGCGGGTGCACAGCCCGCCGGCTGGCGGTGAGCCGGCCGGGCGTACCTCTTGCGAGGCAGGCAAGCACGGCATGCGTCCAGCACAGGGCCGGGCGCGCGCGACAGCGGCTGCAGGTTGCTGCTGCGGAGGGCACGCACGCCGTCCCACGACGTAGCCATCAGCAGGTCGCTCGTGGCGGAGAAGCGCAGCGCGGTGATGCCATCGGTCGGCGGGTCGTCGAGCGGCTGCCCGAGCGCCGTCGACGCCATCGGCCCGGCGCGCGTCACGGTTCAAGCGCTCAGCGGCGGGCTGTAGTGAGCACACGCGGCGGCCGCCCTGGTGCTGCTCGGCGGCGTGCCTACCGGCCGCCCCGCCTTGCGCTGCCAGCGGTTCTGCTTGTGGAGTGCAGCATGCACGGCGCACACCTCTCTGCCCTCAAAAGTCTGTGACCTGTGCTCACCACGCAGCACGGCCTCTCAAAGTGAATGCCAGAAGGGACTGCAGTTGGGCTGAGAGAAAGAAGGCTCGGCTCTGAGTGGCATTGCAGCGCATCATGGGCCATTTGCCCCCTTCTCCAAGGCGATCAACAGGGGCGTAGGTTACCGGCAAGCATTCACTGGCGCATGCACTCGAGTTTAGCAAGAGTCGCACCTGCGGTGCCGAGAGGTGTGTGTGTGCCAAGTATGCTAGGCTAGATGCTCTCTTCACGTCCAGGAGGCTGGGCGCCCTCTGTGTGGCACACAAGCGCGCCGCGCGTGGAACATTTCGCGGCAGGCCGTCTATTGCGGACAGACGATGCACAGCTGCCCGCCGCTCGGCCCACGGGCGGCCTGCACCTGCGGCCCGTGGCGGCTGCCCGCTGCAGGCCGTGGCGCAGGCGCTAGCGGCGCGCCCTGCGCCGCGCAGACGCTGCGCTCGCAGCAGCCCGGGGGCGTCCGCGCCGCAGCGTGGGCCGTGCCCGCGCCGCTGTGGAGGCAGCGCCGGCGCCGCGGCCGCGCAGCCCCTGGGCCGGCCGAAGGCGGCGCATGCTGCGCCCGGCACGGCAGAGGTCCGCTCGTGGCGCGCGCCGGCGAGCCCGAAGCCGCGCCGGGCGCCGCCGTGCACCCGGGCGAGCAGGCCGGCGACGTGGAGCCCACGCCAGCGGCACCCGACAGCGTCGTCCCCGCCGCCGCCAGGACCGCGGTCAAGCCGCAGCCCGCCCCGCAGCCCGACCCCCGGCTGGCCTGGGCCGGCGCCGACCTGGCGGGCAGCAGGGCCGAGCCGCTGGACGCCGCGCTGGCCGCGCCGGGCGCGGGCGTGCGCGAGTCGCTGCGCCGGATCGCGGAGGACGAGCCGCGGCTGCTGGCGCAGCAGCAGGTGGAGCGGATGGCCAAGGGGCTGGTGGGCGCGCTCGGGGGCGGGCACGCGCGCGAGCGCGACTTCCGCGGCCGCTGGCAGGGCGTCATGGGCGTGCTGGCGGCGCGCGCGCGCGCGCGCCAGGCCGGCCCCGCGCGGCACGGCCTGGACAAGTGGGCCGGCGACCTGGGCACGCTGTGGCAGGACGTGCGCGTCGTCAACCACCTGATCATGGACGAGCCTGCAGGCGCGGCCCCGGCGCTGCCTAGCACGCGCGCCCGCGCAGGCGCGCGCGTTGTCGCCACAGCATCCGCCGAGCAGGCGCTGAGCGGGGCTCCCCTTGGCCCACCGCGCCTGCGTTGCGACCAGCCGCCAGCGTGCTCATCGTTGCGCCCACCAACTGCGCAGCCGGAGCGCCTGCCGCCGACAGCGCGCCGGCGCCTGCGCGCAGGTGCGGCGCATGCGGGCGGCGCGCCGCGGCCGGCCGCCAGGGCGCCCGACGCGCCCGCCGAGGCGCTGCTCGGCGGCGCCGCCGGGCAGGCGCGCGCGCCAACGCGCGGCTTTGGCGCGTCTGCGGCCGCCAAGCGCGCCGCGCAGGCCGCCAGCGAGCGCAAGCGGCAGCGCAAGCAGCGCGCGCAGGTGCCTCGCCCTGCCTGGCGCGCCGCCGCCCGCCCGCCGCACCAGGCGGCAGGCTCCCGCCATGCCTTGTGCAAGAGCCGCGTGGATGCCTGCACTGTGAGCGCATGGCCCCTGTGCCCTGTCAGCGGCCCTGCACGCGGCCCGCCCTGCTGTGCAAGGCGCGGTGGGCGCGCGCCGCAGCCGGGGAGGCGGGCGCCCGCCTGTGCTGAGCGGCGCGGCCGGCGGCGCCAGGCGGGCGGCGACGAGAGCGACGGGGGGCTCGCGGCGCGCGCGCCCGACTGCGCCGAGGGCCCGGCGCCCGGCGCGCTGCAGCAGGCGTGCGCGGCAGCGGAGCCGGAGCCCGGCGGCATGCTGCCCGGCCTGGCGGAGCTGCTGCTGCTGGAGATGCTGCCGCCGGTGCGCTGCCCTAACCCTACCCTGGCCTAGCCAGCGCTCCCGGGCCCGGCGAGGCAGGGCGTGGCGGCGTGGAAGCGAGCATGCGTCACGCCTGCCGGCGGCCCCATGCGCGCGCCTGATGCATGCGCTCCGCAGGCATGGGGCAGCGCGTCCCGGGGACGCCCGGCGCGCGTGCGCCGGCGGTCAAGGCCGGCTGCGCGGCGCGCAGGAGGCCACGCCTGCGGATATGCGCGCGGTCAAGGGCTTTGAGGCGGCGCTGGCGGCGGGGCACGCCGGCGCCTGCCGGCCGGACGTGTCGCGCACGGGCAAGGACCGCCGCGGCGCGCGCGCGCTGCACGACGCGCTGGTGCTCGCGGCGACCGTCATCGCCGCGCAGGGCGCTCCGCCGACGGAGCGGGGGGCTGCGGAGCGCGCGGCTGACGAGCCGCCGGCCGGTGTACGCGCGAGCGGCGCGCCGACCGCGGCCGAGGACGGCTCCGCAGCAGCGGCCGTGCAGGCCGGCGGCGCCGCCGCCGCGCCGATGAGCGCGGCCGCCGGCGCAGCGGGCGCGGCCGGCGCGGCCGGCGCAGCCGCAGACGCGGCCGCGGGCGCGGCCGTGGAGGCAGTGTGCGCCGCCGTGCAGGCTGGGAGCGCGGAGGCCGAGGCCGCTGACGCGGCCGAAGATGCGGCGGACGCGGCATTGCAGGCGGGCGTGGCAGCCGCCCATGCAGAGCGCGAGGAGGCCGAGGCGGCGGGCGCGGCCGCCGATGCCTCGGGCGCGGCCGACGACGCCGCGGGCGCCGCTCTGCACGCGACCCTTGCGGCCGTGCAGGCCGGCGGCCTGGCCGCTGAGGCGGCGGGCGCGGCCGCGGAGGCCGCGGGGGCCGGTCGTGCCGCGCTCCTGCCCCAGGCGGCAGACCAACCGGGCGCTGGCGCGCTGCCGTCGGCGCTGGCGCCTGCCGCCGGTGCCGAGGCCGCGCCATGCGAGGCTGCGCCCGCGGCGGGCCCGGGCCCTGCCGCGATCAGCTTGTTCGCCGGGTATGCGCCGCCGCCGGCGGCGCCCGTCGAGTCCGCCCCGGCCGCCGCGCAGCTCGCGGCTGCGGCCGCTGCGGATGACCGGGACGCCCTGTCGGCGGAGGCGCGGGCCGCGGACGGCCTGGTCACGGAGGCTGGGGTGGCGTCCGTGCGGCTGGACGCTGCGTCGGCCGCGGACGCCATCGCTGCGTCGCTTGCTGCGCCGCCCGCCGCGGAGGCCATGCTCGCTGAGGCCGCGGATGGCGGGCCTGGAGCGCTGGAGGTGGCGCCCGCCGAGGAGCGCGGGGTTGTGCAGCTGGGCGCTGCGCCAGCCGCCGACGCTGGCGGCGCGGCAGCGCAGGCAGCGGCCGCCGCAGATGGTGACGAGGCAGAGGCGGCGCCGGCGCCTGCCGCCGACGCTGGCAGCGTGGCGGCGGACGCGCCGGCTGCCGCCGACACCGCCGCCGCGCCGCCGCCGGCCCTGCCCGCCGCCAACATCGAGGCGGCCCCGCTGCATGCCGTGCCTCCTGTGGGCGCCGGCGCTGCGCCGCCGGAGGCGGACGCCGGGGCTGCTCCGGCGGGGGCGCCGCCCGATGCGGACGCCGCGTCTGCGCTGCCGCACGGCGAGCGCCTCGTGTCGGGCACGGGCGCCGAGGCCGCTGTGGGCGACGGTGTGAGCGGCGATGGCGGGGCGGGTACGACGGCTGCGGCGGCCGCCGCAGGCCCGAGCAGCGCTGCCGGCGAAGGCGCTTCCGGCGCGGGCGAGGAGGGCGAACTTGAGCCGGCCGGCCGGGGGAGCGCGGGCGGCGCGCCGAGCCCGGCCGCCGGGGGTCTTGTGATAGCATCCGTTGCGCAGCGCGCCAGGGCCCCGGGCGGCGGGGCCGCCCCGGCGCCGCGCGTGCACGTCCAGGGCTTCGGCAGCAAAACGCGCGGCCAGCGGGCCAGCGACCGCAAGCGGCGCCGCCTGCTGCAAGCCCAGGTCCGGCATGCGCCTCCAGGAGCCCGCTGGGCTGGGTGCCCGACGAGTGTTTCTGCGTGACGCCGAGACCGAGCGCACTGCACGCATGTCTGGCAGGTTGTCGAGCGGGAGCCCGCCGCTGTGACGGGCAGGAGAGGGGGGCCACTGCGGCCTGCCGCGACCCTCATTGTGCGGCGCAGGGCCGCGCGGAGGGCGACGATGTGCCCCGGGGAGAGGCCGGCGGCCTGGAGGGAGACGCGGGCGCGGCGCCGCAGCAGGAGGCGCTGCCCGAGCCCGGCGGCATGTTCCCTGGCCTTGCGGAGCTGCTGCTGCTGGAAGCGGCGCCGGCGGTGCGCGCCGGCCCGCCACGCCCCTGTTGTGCGTGCACAGCGGGCGCGCTCGCGACGGAGGGCCTTTGTATTGTGCGCCATGACCGCCAAGCGAGTGTGGCCCGCGTTGCTTGATGGGGCGTGAAGGTCCCATCAAGAAGCGGGTGCAGAAGGCGCGGCCGCGCGCGTGCGCCCAGGCTGCGGGGCGCCGCGCGCAGGAGGGCGTCCCGGAGGACATGCGCCCCGTGAAGGGCTTCGAGGCCGCGCTGGCGTCGGGGTACAGCCTGGCCTGCCGCCCGGGCGGCGGCCGCAACGGCAAGGACCGGCGCGGCGCGCGCGCGCTGCGCGCCGCCCTGGCGCGCGCGCACCGCGCCGCCACACCGACCGCGTTTGCGGCCGCGATCGAGGTGCTGACAGGGACGGGCGGCTCGGGCGCGGCGGCCGACGCGCCGTCGGCGGGCGCTGGCGCTGCGGGCGCGGCCGCGGGCGCGGCCGGCAAAGCCGCGCTGCCCGCCGTGCAGGCCGAGGGTGAAGTCGACGGGGCGGCGGGCGCGGCCACAGAGGCTGCGGCCGCAGCGCTGGCGGCCCAGACGGCCCAGCCCGCGAGCGCCGCGGACGGCTGGCTGGCCGCGCTGGCGGCGCCGCAGGCGGCGGCCGCCGCGAGCGTGGAGCCCGCATCGCTGCGCGTCGAGGCTCGCGGCGGCGGCAGCGCCGAGACAACGCGCCCGGCCGCCGCGGCGCGCGACGCGCGACGGCCCGCGGCGGGCGGCGCCGACGCGCCCGGCCGGCGCGCCGATGGCGCCGAGGACTGGTACGAGCCGGCGGGCGAAGCATACGACTGGGAGCGCAGCCTGGCTGCCTGGACCGCGGACGACGACCCGGGCGCCGGGGCGGCGGCGCCCGTGGCCGCGCCCGGCGGCGGCGGCGGGCAGGGCGCGGGGCACATCCTGGGCGTGTGGTCAGCGCTGCGCGCGGCCGTGACCGCCGGCCGCCGGCTGGGCCTGCCCGAGGACGGCGCGCTGGCGGCTGGGCTGGCGGGCGGCGCCGCCCGCGGCGGCGCGGACGCAGGGCCGGCGGCGTTCATGTCTCCCCCCGCCCCGGCCCGCCGTGATCCGGCGCGAGGGCCGCTGGAGCGGCAGGAGCGTGCGCCGCCGCGGCTGCACGCCGGCGAGGCTGCGGTGAAGGCGCTGCGGCGGAGGCCGCTTGCCGCAGCCGCGCCCGGGCCCGCCGCCGCGGCGGAGGCCGCCCCCCGGCGCGCGAGCAGCGCGGCGGCGGGGGCTGGCTGGGCGGCCGGCCCGGCCGCCGGCGGGCGGGAGGCGGCCGCGGGCGAGCGCGGCGCGCCGGCGGACGCCAAGGCGGACGCGCGCTTCAGCACCTACTGGCGCGCGCTGCGCGCGAACAGCGACGCCTCGCCGCGCCGCACGGCGCTGACCGCGCGGCGCTACTCGCACGGGTGCGCCCGGCCGCGCTCCCCGCCCCCGCCAGGCGCCCGCCCGCCGCTGCGCGCATGGCGATGCGCATGCAGGCGGCGCATGGGGCGTACGCAGTAACGGTCAGAGCCGGGGCCGGCACGCTGCGCAGCTTGGCTCGTGACGCACGCGCGCGCGGCGGCCAGGTACATGGCGAGCCACCTGCTGGCGCCGGACCGGCGCGACTGGAAGGCCGCGGGCGTGCTGGTGTACAGCTTCACCGCGGACGGCCGCCTGCGCCTGCTGCTGGGCCGCGCCTGCCGCGCGCCGCGCGGCGGCTACCGCTACTACAACAACGACTGCTGGACGATCCTGGGTGCGCGCGGCGCGGCGCGGCGCCGGCTGCCATCCCCGCACGCCGCGCGCGCTGCGGGGCCTGCGAACCCTGTGCCCCAGCATCCGCTGGCCGTGCGGGCGCATGCACGCGACACAACTCTGCACGCGAGCGGGGCCCTTCACGGGCTGCGCGCCGGGCATGCCGCGGGCGCCCACGCCGCATTGCCGCCCGGCGCGCGCAGGCGGCAAGCGCAACCTGACCGATGTGAGCGCCGAGGCGACCGCCGTGCGCGAGATGACCGAGGAGACCGGAGGTGCGCGCCGCGCCGGGGGCCGCACGGGGGCCTGCCCTGCCGCCGGGCTGCAGTGCCTGCTGTGCTTGGCGGCGGCGTCGCAGCGGGCGCCGAGCGAGCGCCGCAGTCAGTCCAAGTGCCCACCCGCCGCCTGCAGCGCGCGGCGCCATGTGACGCGCTATAGGCCCATAGACCTACCCTACTCTAACCCCCTGCCCGGCGGCGCGGCAGGGCTGCTGTCGGGGTACCACGTGGGCGGGCAGCTGCAGCCGGTGCTGTGGTACCCGGCCGGCTGCTATGCGTGCTACCCGCACCGCCTGGCCGGCGGCGACGAGCTGCCGGCGCAGTACCAGCGCCTGGCCGCGCGCCGCCTGGCCATGCGCGCGGCCGCGCCGCCCGGCTTTGACGACACGCAGGAGCTGGCCTGGGTGCCGCTGGCCGAGGTGCTGGAGGGCCTGTGCGCGCCCGCGCCCTTTTCAATCCACCCCCTGCCTGGCCGCGCCTGCAATGCCAAGGGCGCCGAGCCGACCTTGTAGGGGGCCTGCGGGTGTCTCCCTCGCCCCTTGCGATTCACCGACAGCGCTTGCATGCGCTCCTTGGATGAGCGAGCGCCGGCCCTGGCGCCGGAGCTGCAGCGAGCGCGGGCGCGCGCGCAGGTGGCGGCTGCACCCCTTCCTGGAGGACATGCTGAAGCGCACGCGGCTGCTGCCCTGGCTGCAGCGCCGCCAGGCGGAGCACGACGCGGCGCTCGTCAAGCGCCTGGCCGCCGCGCTGCCGCAGGCCGTGCCCGGCGTCCCGATGGCGTCCGCCTCGCCGCGGGGTGCGCCCGCCCGGCGCGCCGGTTGCGCATGGCTGGGCGCCGCGCGGCGCCCTGCCCGCCGCCTGCATGCACGCAGCGTGCCCCGCCGAGCCCCACCGAGCGCCGTGCGGGCGCGGCGGCAGGGGAGGACGCCGGCATGGACGGCGACGCTGCGGCGGCCGCGCAGGCGGCCGTGTCGCCGGCCAGGCCGCCCTCGTCGCCGCAGCGGGCGGCGGCGGGCAAGGCGCTGCCGTTCGGCCGTGCGGCCGCGCCTGTGGCCGACAGCGCGAGCAGGAGGGCCGGCGGCGGCGGCTCCGACGCCGGCGGCGGCCGCGGTGCGCTGCTGGCGGCGGCGGCCGCGGCGGGCGTGCGCGTGGCGGCGCGCCAGGCGGGCGCGCGCGCGCGTGTGTGGCGGCCCGAGGACGTGGCGCGCGCGGCCGGCTGCGCGTCCGCGGCGGCGCGGCAGGCCAGCGCAATGCTCGCGCAGGCCTCGGTGCTGTCGGGCGCGTGCGCGACGGCCTTCCTGCCCGGCATGCGGCCCGTGCCCGCCAGCGGCCGCGGCGCGCGCGGCGCGCCTGCGGCGGCGCCGGCCGGCGCGCCGGCGGGGCCGGCAGCGCCGGGGCCCGCGCAAGGCGCGGCGGTCAAGCGGGCGGCGCGTGCGCGCCTGAGCGCGCTCGCGCTGGGAGCCGCCTGCTGGGATGACTTCCTGCCTGTGCGGCGCACCAGCCGCGCGGCTGCGAGCCCGGCCGCTCCGCCGGCGCCTGCCGGCTGGTCCGTGCAGGCGCGGGTTGCGCCCGCCTCTGACGGCGCCGCGAGCGGGAGCAGGGCGGGCGACCCCGCCGCCGCCGCCGCGGTTGCCACCGCCGTAGCGGACAGCGCTGCGGCTGCCAGCAAGGCGGGCAGAAGCATGGGCATGGGTGGGCTGGCAAAGACGCTGGCTGTGCGCAAGGCGCGCGCAAAGCACCGCGCTCGCTATAGGACGCCTTCCAAGAAGAAGGCTGCGAAGCCGGTGAACGGTGACGTGGCGGGTTAGGCTGCCTTGCAATGTCTGGCCTGTCCCGCTCCTGCCGGGGCCCGGCTTACTAGCTGGCTGGCTGGTTGTAGAGACGCTAGGACATTTAAAAGCTGCAATAACAGCCAGCCCTAGCGCCTGCCTCGGACGCATCAACGCCTCGACTGTGTCGCGGCGCCGCCGCCTCCGGCAGCACACACACGCTGGCAGTCCCTGGCCTCTCCGTGCATCGCAGTCTTTAGGGCCCCGCCGCTCCGATCGCTCCCTGTTCATGCCTCTTGGCACCGCACACCTTGGGCCCCTCGCTGTGGAGGCCCAAGAAACGGCGTGCTGCCTCGACTTGCCAGAGCTGGGCACCAGCGACTGGCAGGATGCCGGTCGCTGGGCGGCTGGCATTGGCTGCGCGCAGGAGGAGGCCTGGCACGTGCTGCCTGAAGGCGTCCAGGGTGAGCGGGATGCTCAGCGGAGCGCCTTCCTCAGCCTCCAGAGCCTCTCAACCCCGCCTCGGGCCTGGGCGGCCTGTGATGCAGCTGTGACTCATGCGAAGGCAGCACGCCCCGCTCCTGCAGAGACCAGGTGCTGGGCCCTTGCAAGAAAGCGACGAGCGGGCTGGGCCACACAGAGCGACAGACGGGCGCCCTCTGTCGCAGGGTCTGCGCCGCGGCAGGCGCGCCAGCCCACGCCGGGCACGGGGCGGACATAGCAGTGTCCCAGATGCGCGCGCGCGGCCGGGCCGGCGGGGAGCCGGCAAGCGCTCCAGCAGCGCTGCAGGGCGCCGCCGGCCTCAGCCCGCAGGGCGGTGGCTCGTGGTGGGACGACCTGCTCGGCGCCGTCACGAGCCCGGCGCTGCCGCACGGGTGGGGCCCGGACCTGACGCGCGAGCAGCAGGCTCTGCCAGAGCGCCCGCGGGGGCGGCCCTTGCTGACTGCGTACGCCGCGGCGTCCCGCAGCGCTGGCGCGAGGCCCGAGGCGGAGGGCGCATGGGCTTCACGGCAGCTGCTGGGTGCGCGCTCCATCCGCGGTGCTTTGAGGTCACCTCGTGTGCGACCGTGCTGTGCTGTGCTGCCGCCCAGCGCGGCGGGCGCAACGCCGCGCGCCGGTGCGCAGGCGCGCAGCTGCTGGAGGGCGCTGGCGCCGCCGCGCACGCAAAGCCGAGCGCGAGCCTGTGGACGATGTCGCAGCAGGAGCTCCAGGCGCGGCGGACCCCGCCAGACACGCAGCGCCGCTCGCCGCGCGAGGCCCGCGAGCGGCCTACGTGAGGGCGTCACAGCAGCCCGGCCTGTTGATGCAGGGGGCGCCACGGAGCGCAGAGCGCCGGCGCTCACATGGGCCGCGCCGGTCGCAACTGCCAGGGAGTGCCCCCGCCTCAGGGCCGCACGCGCGTGCAGGCGGCGGCGAACCAGCTATTCCGTGAGCAGCTCGCGGACGTGACGGCTGGCGCCGAGGCCGCCGAGCCAAGGCCGCCGCCCCAGCACGCTCACGGGTACCTGGCGCTGCACGATGTGCCCCGTGCTGCTCAAGCGAGCACCGGCAGCGGGCAGCCGCCAGCGCCCGCGCATGCTCAGCGCGCGGGCGTGCTCCGGACGCGCTCGCACGACTGCGCGCTCGAGTGCGCGCCCAGATGCGACGCGGCATGCCTGGCTCCAGCGCACGCAGCCACGCCGTCTGAGTGTGCATGATTGTCTTTGCTTCGGACACGGGTGCGGCGCATGCGGGCCCGGGGGCACATGCATGCCGGCGCACCGCGCGTGACAGGGATGTGAACATGGGAAGGGCGCGCGCAGCCCGGCCACGGGCCGGCAGCTGCGCTTCGGGCCGGCCATGGCGGCGCGCACGGCCCAGGTGGAGCTGCCGCTGGTGGCCGCGCTGTTCGCGGACATCGCGGCGCCGCCCGCCGCTCGCTGCCGCGCGTGGCGCCGCAGCGCGGCGCCCGCCGCGGGCGCCAGCCCGCGCACGCCGCGCACGCCCCGCGTGCGCGGCCCGCGCCCCTGGGCGCCCTGCCTCCGGCCAGGCCCTGCATGAGGCCGAGCCGCGAAGCAGGCCAGGACCCCCGCAGGTGTGTCGCTGCGGCCTGGCGGGCAGCCGCTGCCCGCCAGCCCCCGCAGGCATTGACCTTGCCGGCTCTGCACCCATCATCGCGCGGCCGCTTCGCCCGACTCGAGGCCGGTGTGCATGCCTGCGGGTGCAGGCGACCACCAAGCGCAGCGCCGCAGCGCGTCCGCTGCCCAAGGCCGCGCCTGCCCGCACGTCCATGTTGCCAGGTGGAGCATGCGGCGCCGCCGCTCCGGAGCACGCCGACGGAGCAGCTGAGCATGCCGCCGACGCCGGGCCGAGCGCGCAGCGACCTCGGCGCCCTCGCAGCTGAGCGGAGCCGAGCGGCGGGCGCACAGCGCTACGCTGCAGCTGGAAACACTGAGGCAGAGAACAGCGAGTGTACGTCCGAGCTCTCTGTCTGTTGGGACCGGGCTGCTGAGGAGGCGTGTCAGGATCATTTTTTGTGCACAAGTCCTCGCCGTCTGCAGGCGCCCAAAGTTGGGCCGCGCTATAAGTCATAGCCTATAACAGGCGGTGGGATTGCGACTCTGCACAACACCTCTGCACCATGCTGCAGTAGCGTGAACACCTACCCCTATCAGGACAACGCGGCCTCGCCCCGCGCGGCGGCACGCCGACCGTCGCCCCCCGCCGGCGCCGCCGCGCGCGCAGGGCTACACGGTGTCGCTGGTCAGCAGCTTTTTCCGCTCCTTCTTGCTCTTCATCATGCGCTTGAGCGTGGCCGGGTTGCTGATGCGCTGCGTGACCAGCGCCTTCTTCTGGTTCTCCGCCTTGCGCGCCTTGGCGTCCTCGCGCAGCTTCCGCGCTTTCTGCGCGCGCCGGCCCCGCATCAGTCTGCGCGCCCCCGCGTCGCCCCGGCGCACCCATGAAGGAGACCACTCGCATGCGGCCCGTAGGGTATGTGTCACAGCGGCGCCATCCAGACGACCCAAACGCGCCGCGCCGCGCGCTGCGCCAGGCCCGGCGCCGCCAGGCACACGCTGCGCACGCCACGCGCGCCGCCGTGCGGCGAGCCCTGCGCGGCGCGGCCGCGCCGCCCGCGCCCGCCGCGCCAGCCAAGCCAGGCCGGGCGCGCACCGTGGCCTTGGCCTTGCGCGCGTCCAGCGCCTCGGCCTTGGCGGCCTTGTAGACGCGGGCCTCCTCCTTGGCGGCCATCTTCTTCTCCCAGCTCACCGCCAGCTGCGGGCTCCGCAGGCTGCTCGCCCGCGCGCTGGGCTCCTTCCAGGGCCGCCCCGACGCCTGGCGGCACAGCAGCAGCCGGTTGCGAGCAGCGCAAGCCAGCAGTGCAGGCCATGGCGCGTCCCCACGGCTGCCGCAGCGCTCAGGCAGGCAGGGCTGCAGCGGGGCAGGCCGCAGCACGCCCGCGTGGCGCGCCTGGCCCAGGCCCCAGGTGTTGTGCTTTGCGCGCTTGGCGGCGGTGGCCACCACGGGCTGGCTGTCGTCCCGCGCCGCCGCGTCCGCCTCCGCCTGTCCCGCCCGGCGCAGGCACGGCTGCAGCCTCACGGCTGCTGCGTGCGGACGCTCGCAGCGTGCCTGCCGAGCCGCCCAGGCCGCGCACCTGCTCCTCCTGCTCGTCCAGCTTGCGCTTGCGCGACACCCGGAAGCCCTTCGGCCCCAGGGCTATGTGCCGCAGGTCCGTGGTGTGCGGCCGGCGGTCCTGCGGCGGCACCGGCACGTCCGTGGCGACCGGCGGCACTGGCACGTCCATGGCGACCAGCGCCTGCGAGCCTGCTGGCAGCGCTGAAGCGTGCAGCAGATCAAGCACACAGGTGGCAGCTTTGTGCTTGGCAGACCACCTTTCACAGCTCTGCTCGGACTCCGGGAGAGGGCAAGTACTGAGGGTTCCTATTCTGCTCTGCAGGCTGCCGCGCCCACGGCTAGAAAGCAGCCATGGACGCTCCACCGCAGCAGCACACGGAGCCCGCGCCTGAGGAGCAGCAGCAGCAACCAGAGGCCCCAGAGCAGGTGCCAGAGGAGCCGGTGCATGCGGCTCAGGTGAACGGCGAGCAGCCGCGCGCGGAGCGCGCGAGCACTGGCTGGGATGTGCGGCCGCCCGCCGGCCAGGGTGGCGCGGACGCCCCGGCAGAGGCGGGGCCTGCAGAGCAGCAGCTCCCTAGCTCCGCTCAGGGCGATGGCCAGGCAGTCCCAGGCGGCCCAGGTGATTGCGCGAGCCGCATCAGTCACACGCCCTGGCAGGGCCTCCACGCCTGTTCCTGCTCCTGCTCAGCCTCGTGCCAAGCAGCCACAGGCCCTGTTGCAGGCACTCTGAGCGCGTGTGTGCATCCAAACCTGGGCAGGCCCCCAGCAGAAGAGTGCATACACGAGCCCTCCGCCTGCCGCAGCGTCGCACAAACGGCGCCTAGACTCGCCCGCGGGGCCCGAGCCCAAGCGGCAGTACACGGAGCCGGGGCAGCCACAGTCGGACACCGTCTTCCGCCTGCTCGTGCAGGCCCGGAAGGTGAGGCGTGGTGCTGCCCAGCCAGGGCGCCCGGCTTGCTGCAAGGCTTCTCACTGGGCGCCGCCTGCACCAGCCGGCCCGGGCGCGGCCGCAGGCGCACTGACGCCCGATTTTGCCCTGGGCCCTCACAGCAGGTGGGCAGCGTGATCGGCAAGGCGGGCGTGATCGTGAAGCAGATCCGCGAGGAGACGGGGGCGCGCATCCGTGTGGTGGAGGGCGTGCCGGGCTGCGACGAGCGCGTGATTGTGATATCCTCGCGCAACGACAGCCGCCTGTCCAACAGCGCCCAGGTCTGCGCCCGGCCGCGGGCCCTGCGTGGCTGCGTCGCCGGTGCGGCGGCCAGGAAACGGGGACGGCGTGGGCGCTGACAAGATGGGGCAGGTCTCACGCCGCGCACCAACCAATGCAGCGGCCCCGCACAGGAGGCGCTGCTGCTGGTGCACAAGCGGGTGATCGACGGCGAGGAGATGGGCGCGCCGGGCCCGCACGGCATCCCGCTGAACAACCTGTCGCGGCTCCTCATCTGCCAGTCGCAGGCGGGCTGCCTGATCGGCAAGTGCGCTCCCCGGCCCGAGCGCCTGTGCTGCGCGCGCCCTGCGCGCCGGCGCCCGCCGACGCCCGCCTCGACGCGCAGGGGCGGCGCCATAATAAAGGAGATCCGCGACGCGTCGGGCGCCAACCTCAAAATCCTGACGCCCGACGAGCTGCCGCCCTGCGCCCTCGCCAACGACCGCGTCGTGCAGTGCGCCGCCCGCCCGCGTGCCGTAGCTGTGCAGGCAGCCCCGTCTTCACTCATGCGCGCTGGCGCCCTTTTGACAAACCACTTGAGACGAGGGGGCGGGCCGCGCAGGATCGTGGGCCCGCCCGAGGCGCAGTTCATCGCGCTGCAGCACGTCAGCCGGCAGCTGCGCGAGAACGCGCCGCGCGAGTGGCCGGGCGGGCCGCCGCCGTGCCTCACGCTGCTGTCGGCGCCCGCGCCCGCGCCGGCCGCGCCCGCGCCCGCGTACCAGCAGCCGGTGCCGCAGAGCTACCAGCCGGCGCCAAGCTACCAGCCGCAGCCCGTCTACGGGCAGCAGCCGGTAGGGCAGCCGGTGTACGCGCCCGCACAGCCGGCGTATCAGCAGGCGCCGCAGCAGCAGGCGTATGCGCCCGCGCAGCCGCAGCACTACGCCCCCGCGCAGCCCGCGTACGGGCAGCCGCGGTATCGCTGACGCGTGCGGTGCTTGCTGGGAGAGGGCGTGTGTGAGGTGCGCGAGGCGGGGCCTGCTCTGGGTCTGCCTCGTGCGCGCTGTAATGTGGTGCCGGGCCGCGAGGAGCGAGGCCCCGGCACATGGCGTACCCAGGCCCCGACTCTTGAGCGGCGCGATGGGGCACCCTGAGCACGCACAGCGAGGCACTCTGGGCATATCTGCGCCGCTGTCAAGGATGTGCCTCCGGCCCCCTTCTCCCATATGCACTGGCTAGACAGTGCGCAGGGCTGCAGCCACGGGGAGGCGGCACTGACCCACATCTCATCCAGCTTTCCTGTGGCGCAGAAGTGCACCACAGCGGTCCTCAAGCAAGGCCTGCCTCCTGCCCACAGCAGCAGGCAGCCCAGACCACTCCAGGGGTTATATTTTCATGCAGCGTTCAAGCTTTGCACATGCTCTTGCTTCTGTTGGACGATGGTGTCAGGCTCCTCTCTTCAGCTGCTGGCTCGCACACGTGCAGCAAACTCTTTAAAGCTGTAAAAATGCGTACACCACACAGCACTGTCATGCTGCCCAAATGCATGTGATGGCACGCCTCTGCATGCGAGATGGGCATGGCCACTGAAAGCCAGTGGCAGCTCATGTGCGTAGGCCTAGGGTTGTGCAATTCTGCAAAGGCATATGGGAAAGTTACTACAAATTCAGCTCCGTTTTGCACACTCTGCGTCGCAGGCCACTTGCGGGGACCCCGGTCGACAGTGTGCAGCGTTGCGCGTGTCGTGCACACGGCGCCGCCTGATCTTGGTGCCTGCAAGCTGCCAAGGGCTTGCTCCGTGCGGAGGGGCGCTCGGGCCCGCAGGAGCTTGGCTCATAGGCTGCACTGGGCTGAGACATAAGGCGCAGCTTGTGGATGTCCGCCACTCTGCACTACTCCCTGGTCGGCGAGCCTGAGCTCCTGGACGTCATCGACGAGGACTGGCTCAGAGACACGCTGCCAAACGACGGTGTGCTGGCTGCTTTGTTCTTGATGCTCCGTCGCGCGCGGCGCAAGTGCCACCAAGCTGACCGCCACCCGTGCGCGTCCGCGCAGACGTGCCGCTGCCCGAGGGCACCCAGCCGCCATCGGACGACCAGGGCGACAAGGATGACGCGGAGCCCAAGAAGGAGCTGGAGCGTTGGGCTGACCTGGGCTTGCAGACCGTGCACTGATGGGCTCTGACGGGGGCCCCAGCTGCAGGCGCGGCACACAGGCTAGCAGGAGCCGTCGGTCCCCGTCTCCAGACAGCAAGAGATTACAAGGGACAAGCGCGACATGCCTGTAAGAGCGCTCCTCTCCCTCTCCCGCCTTCAGAAGCCCTCAGAAGCAAAGGCCCAGGCGCAGCGAGCGCCGTGCACGCGACCGGACCAGGCTGGAACACCGGCTCTTAACACGCTAAACCAGCCACTACTCTCCTCCAAATGAAACTTGACGAAACACGCCTGCAGCGGCCGCCCTGCTTGAGCTCGGCTGCCCGCACTTCCACTCAGGTAAGCCCGCTGCGGCTGGAAAACCCCCCCCGTCCCGCCAACTGCCAGGCAACGCCCTGACCCTGCCTCAGGTGAGCCCCGCTGCGGCTGGAATACACCCCCCCCCCCCTGCCACCTGCCAGGCAACGCCCCGCCCCTGCCTCACAGCCTCTGACCGCCCCGCGCGGCGGCTCGCGCGCCGCGCCCCACCTCACGCCCTGACCTGCTGGTACCCCTGCGCGGCGGGCCGCGGCGGCAGCTTGCGCAGGATGTACAGCACGAGCGCGGACGGCAGCAGCTCGCAGGCCGCGTAGTACACAAAGTTGAGCAGCGGGTGGTCCAGCACGTCCAGGTCGGCGTCCGCGGCGTCCACCGCGGACCAGGCCACGATCAGCGCGCGCAGCGTGAAGCACGCGGAGCAGACGGCCGTGACGCAGCCGACCTCGTACAGCTTCTTGCGCCGGCCGCGCGACTCGATCGGGAACCTGACGCGCGCGCGGGCCTCAGCGCGGGGAGGACATGCGTGGCTGCCGGCAGCGCCGTGCACACCGCGGGCGGCCAAGCCGGGGCTCTGGAGCGGCCATGGCCGACTCGCCGCAGCCCGGCTGCGCCTACCGCTGCGGGATGCCGTGCGCAGACACGCTTGCCTTGCACCTGGTACGGGTTCGTGCACAGATGCCGCGCTGCTGCACGCACGCCGCCCTCAAGCAAACCGCATGCGGAGACGCGGGCCGGGGACGGGGCGCGCGCCGCCGCAGCATGAGGAACAGGCGGCCGCCGTAGATGAGGAAGCCGGCCGCGGCGGCCAGCGACACGGCGGCCAGGAAGGCGCAGGACGCGACGCGCACGAGGTCGGCCACGCCGTCGCCGTGCACCAGGCCGGCGACCAGCCAGAGCGCGACCTCCGCCGCGTACACGAGCGCGTTGAAGGCGAGGAAGGCCGGCCGCAGCGCGCGCGTCGACAGGCTCCGCGCCTGGTGGTGTCGAAAAAACTGGATCACTTACTGCGCGACATTTTGCTTGTTTGAATTAGAAACAGGTGCTATACTAACTAGCGCGGGCTGTTAGTAAGTTTCTTTAACTTTTCTTGGTCTGTGTTTGCGTGACTTGGCTGGCTCAAGGTAAGTTGGCGCGCGTGGGCAGGCTGCGCGCCTGGTGGTAGATCTCCGCCCAGAACAGCACCAGCAGCGTGTACGTGCTGAAGAAGAGCAGGCCGGGCAGGTCCAGCAGCACCGCCTGCAGCGCCGGCGGGTGCAGGTGCTGCACCTGCGCGCGCGCGCCGATTCCCGTAAGCCGCCGCCGCGAGGCGCGAGGGCGCGAGGGCCGCCGCAGCCGCGCAGCTGCAGCGCCTGGCCTGCCGCCGGGGTGCACCGCACCCAGCGCAGCCGCCTCGCAGGCGAGCCAGGCACCCGAGCTCGTGCGGGAGCCCAGGCGCCTGTTTGAGCAAGAACTAGCACGGGCCGCAAGGACAGGACGCGGCCGGGGCCAGGGCGAGCACAGCAGCCTCCCCGTGCGGGGTCACGCACTGCCTTGGCACGGCGCGGGCCGGGCGCGCAGCGGCGGCCGCACCTGGTCGCGCATGGCGAGCACCACGCAGCGCAGGATGCACACGAAGGCGTTGAGCAGGTGGAAGACCTTCTGCGTCGTCCAGCCAAACTGGGGCACGCGGCGCTGGATGCGGATCAGCTGCACCAGCGCCACCAGCGCCAGCGCGCCGTAGCCGACCGCCAGCGCGGTGAACGAGTACTTCTGCCAGTTGGGGTCGTCGTCGATGCGCTCCCACCAGTCCGGCAGCGCCTTGAGGGCCAGGTCATGGAGCAGCGCGGGCTGCGCCCGCATCCTGCCCGCCTGCGACCCCGGCGCCGGCCGCTCAGCCCGCCGCAGCCCGACGGAGCGCCGCCGCGCGGCGCAGGCGGCGCGGGGAGCGGGCTGCGCGGTCCGCGTGCGCGCACGAAAGAGGACAGCCGGGCGCAGCGGCACCCGCAGCGCCCACCCCCGTGCGCTGCAAGCCACAAACAGGCCATGGCGGGCCGCATGGCGGCGCACACGCGAGCAGGAGGGGCGCACCAGCATGTCCCCCAGCCCGGCGGTCCGCATCAGATGCCGCGCCCTGCTCCACTCCCAGGCAAGCACAGGGCGGCGGGCGGCGTTGTTGGCACAAGCGCAGCCGATACTCCTCTATGGCAGCGAGGTGTGACTCTGGAGGAGTAGGGAGCGAGGGAAGGCCCTCGGCTGGTCAACCTGCTGCGAGACGTCATACATGGGCTCATTTGTGCCTGGGCCCCTGTTGAGGCACTCAGCAGGCCTGCCTGCTTAGAAGCAGGAATAAAGTAGGTCTGCCGCGGCGCGTCCGGACAGGTTGCACGCTGAGCGCGCGCCGCTGCTGGCCTGCGCTTGCTGCGAGCCGCAGGCATGGCGCAGACAGACCTGGATGAGGCGCTCGCCCGCCAGCTGCAGGTGGTATGCTGCGCTTGGCGCTCGAGCGTTCGCGTGCCAGCCGTGCCAAGAACCGTGACGTTGTCCCGTGCGACAGAGCGAGGAGGCCGCCGCCGCGCTGCCGGACTCGCACGTCTCGTGCGAAGCGCGGCTGCAGTCGCAGGCCGACACGGTGGCCAGGGTGCGCCGCGCCGGCGGGCGGTATTGTATGTGGCAAGATTGCGCGGGGAGCGGCGCGCCGCGCGGCGGCGGGCCACGCGGCGGGCGCCGGGGGGCGCGCAGTATGAGGACGAGCTGCTGCAGAGCCTGGCGCTGAGCGTGATTCCGCTGGACGCGCTGGAGGCGGAGGCCGCGGAGCTGGCCGGCGCCAGCGCGGCGCTGGGCGAGGAGCCCGCGCTGGCGCGCGCGGACGCGCTCGCGCTGCTGCTCCTGGAATGGTTCAAGCTGCGCTTCTTCACCTGGGTGCGCGCCTGCGGCTTGCGTGTCCCTCCCCCTCTGTTCCTCCTCTGCACGTTCCTCCGCCTGCCAGCGGCTGGCCACCTGCCTGCCCGCGTGCCTGTTTTGCAGGCAGCGCGGACCGCCGCAATTCCGCCGGCGCTGCTCGTGATAGACGTGCCTCCGCTGTTGCAACACGCTGCGCCGCAGAAACGCGCCAGAACCGCCGGAAGCCTGTGCTGCAGCCGCTGGGGCGCTGCCGGCCGTGTCAGAGCTCCCGGGTGCGCCTGTGGCTGTCGCAGGTGGACAACGCGCCCTGCGACGCGTGCGGGAGCGGCGCGACGCGGGCGGCCGGGCAGGGCCGGCCGTCGCCGGACGAGCTGGCCGGCGGGGCGACGCGCGTGGAGCTGTACCGCTGCAGCCGGTGTGCGGCCGTCACGCGGTGCGGCCCCCACCCCAGCGGCTGTCGCGCTTGTCCATGGCGCGGGGGACACACGGGGAGCTGCGTGGCTGCGCACCATGTTGCTCGATGGAAGCGCGGGTGCGGCCGCACAGCGAGCCCCGGAGGCACTTTCTTTATCCAGTGTCGCATTTGGAGCAGGCCTGAGCGGCGGGGAGGCGTTGCGAGGCGGGCGCATGTGTGCCTCGGCGAGGACGTGCGCTGCTGTGCGCGCAGGTTCCCGCGGTTCAACGACCCCGCGCGCCTGCTGGAGACGCGGCGGGGGCGATGCGGCGAGTTTGCCAACTGGTGAGACATGGGCGGCTCCCGCGGCGACGCACCGTCGCCGTCTCTACCCCTGATCGCCTGTCATGTCTGCCCCGGTGTGCCGCACGGCTGCCTTGGTTCAGGGTGCGCCGGGTCTGTCAGGCGCGCGGCTGCTCGCGCAGCTTCACGCTGTGCCTGCGCGCTGCGGGCCTGGAGGCGCGCCACGTCACCGACTGGGCCGACCACGTCTGGTCCGAGTTCTGGAGCGCCGCGCAAGGCCGCTGGGTGCACCTGGACCCGTGCGAGGGCGCCTTCGACAAGCCGCTGCTGTACGAGGTGCTGCCGCACCCCCTTCCCCGGCCTCGCGACCCCGCCCCCGCAACTGCGCGGGGCGGCGCGCCCTGGCGACCGCCCTGGAGGCTGTGTGGCGTCCTGGAGGGCGCCGCGCGCACAGGGGCCAAAGAGTGGGCAGGGTATAACTGTAAACCTAGCCGCGCGCGCGCGCAGGCGGGCTGGGGCAAGCCGCCGGCGTACGTGCTGGCGGCCGCCGCGACGGGCGTCGCGGACGTCACGGGCCGCTACACGGCCGACCCCGAGCGCGCGCTGGCGCGGCGCGCGCTGTGCCCCGAGGCGGAGCTGGCGGCCGCGGTCGCGCGGGTCACCGCGCGCGCGCGCGCCGGCCTGGCGCCGGGCGACGTCGCGCGGCTGGCGGCGCGCGACCGCGCGGAGCGCGCCGAGCTGGCCGCCCGCGCGCGGCGCGGCGCCGGCGGCGCCGAGCCCGCCGGGCTGCCGGGTGCGCCCGGCCGCTGTCCTGTCGCTGCAAATGCGCGGCGCGCCCCTTGCGCTGCCCCTCCAGGCGGCGGAGCGCCTCACTCCTGTGCGGCGCCGGCCCGCCCTGACCGGGGAGCCGGGCTGTCCCGGGGCAGGCCGCCAGACGGGCTCAGCAGAGTGGGTCGCGGCGCGCGGGGAGGGTGGGGCGAGCGCGCGCGCGGCGGCGCCGCCGACGCGCTACCGGCCCGCCCGGGACGCCGGGCGCGCTGCGAGCGCGGATGGCGGCGCGCGGCTGAGTAGCGGCTACGTCCGCGCCTCGGGCGAGAACGCGCCGGCCGAGACCGCCGCAAAGGCGCGCTCTGGTCCAGGGCGAGCGGAGCGGCCTGCGGCCTGCACGCCTGGCTGCGCCTGCCCGATGCCGTGGAGGGGACAGCTCTGGGGCTTAGGGAGCTGCGGCGCCCGGCGGCGCCGCGCCCGGCGACGGCGCGCGCCGCGCGCAGGCCTTCGACGGCGACCCGGCCACCAAGTGGCTGGACTTTGGCGCGGCCGGCGGCGGCACGGCGTGGCTGGAGTACCGGCTGCCGCCGGGCGCGCCGGCCGCGCGCGTGCTGACCTACGCGCTGACGTCCGGCGGCGACGCGCCTGAGCGCGACCCGCGCGACTGGGCGCTCCAGGGCCTGGCCGCCGACGCCGATCCCGCAGCCGCCGGTGCGCGCCGGCCTGCCACCACCTCTGGGCTGCAACCCCGCTCGGGCCGCCGCCGGCGGAGCGGGAAGGCGAGCCTGCGCGCGGGGCCGGCGCGCCGCGCTGCAGGACGAGGCCGCGCGCGCATGCGCGCAGGCGCCTGGCAGGAGCTGGACCGGCGCGAAAATGTGGCCTTTCGCGCGCGCGGCCAGACGCAGACCTTCCCCGTCGGCCGCCCCGCCGCCTGCCGGTGCGCGCCCCGCCGGCCCGCCCGCCCGGCGTGCGTGCGGCCCGTCCCGACCGGTCTGCCGCGGAGCATTGCCCATGGGCAGGGCTGCGCAGCCTTGGCGCGCGCGCATGGCGGCCCGCCATGGCGGCAGTGCCGCAGGCACGCCGAGCGGGCCGCCGTGACCGGCAGCGCGCGCCGCCGGCAGGGCGTTCAGGCTGGCGGTGGCCTGCGTGCGCGAGCCCTGGTCGGCCAACTCGGTGCAGCTGGCCGCGCTGGACCTGCTCCTGGGCACGCCGGCCGAGCAGGCCGCGGCCGCAGCAGCGGCTGCCGCCGCGGCCGCCGCCCCTTCGCCGCCACGCGCCGCGCCGGTGCGCCTGCCGCCCTCCCCCGCGTGCGGCCGGGCGCCGGCCGCGCCCGCGCGCTGCCCCGGCCGGCCGCGCCGGCCTCTGCTGCAGCACGGCGCCCGGCGCCCGCGCTTGCCGTGCGCGCATGCGGCGGCGCCCCCCGCCGCGCGCCTGGCCGGCTGGTGCTAGGCACGGACGGCGCACCTGGTGTGCCGGCAGGAGGCGCCCGCGGCGGCGGCGGGTCAGCGCGGCGGCCGGCGCGTGGGCGCCCTCAGCCCGCTGTGCGCACGTGACGTGCTCGGGCGCGCCGGCAGCGGGGCGGCGCCGCCCGCGCCGGCCGCCGGCGCCGCTGCGGCCGCTGCGCCCGGCGCAGCGGCGCCCCTGGCAGGACGCCCCGAGCCGCCGGGCGCGGAGGGGCCGGGGGCTGCAATGGCGGCTGCCCCGGCCGCGCGCGGCGCTTCGGCGGCGCCCGCGGCGGGACGCCCGCAGCCTCGCGCGCCAGTGGAGGCGCTTCCCGTAACCGGCCCCGCTGGGGCCCGCGCGCCGTCAGCGCCGCCGGCCGCGCACGCCGCAGCTGCCCCGCAGGAGGGCGCAGCGCCTGCCGCGGGGCGCGGCGCGGGGCCCGGGGGCGCAGCAGCAGCGGAGCGCCCAGGCGAGGGGCAAGAGCGCGCGCAGCTGCGCGCGCGCGTCCAGGCCGAATTCGCGGCGCTGATGGCGAGCGGGCAGGGGCTGACACCCAACCAGGCCGCGGCGCTGGCGCTGCGGCGCGCGTCCGGCCAGGCCTGATGGGTGTGCGCTGCTGCGGCTCTGTCTTTTGCAGAGCGCTTGAGCTGCGGCTGGGACTGTGCAGGGCTGCTGACGCGCTCAGAACTGGGTTGTTGATTAGCTTGTTGATTAGCTGTTGAAAGCACGCTGAGGTGAGCATGTCACAGGCGCTTGACACCGGTACTTGACAATGGTACTGGCTCTTCATGGCAGACGCACAGGCGTTCGTGGGTCCCGCGGTCTTGTTTGAGAGGGTGCAGCGGCGCATACTGCGGGCGTGCTCGTGCTTGCTATGTGCGCAATTACGTGTGTGCACAAACAGCACTGTAAGCATGTTGAACATCCCACTCGTGCAAGTCAGGGCATGCTGTCGACATGCATGCGGTGCATTGTCGCAGGGCGTCGCTGCATGCATGCAGTCTCGCTGGGCGCCCGCTCGCTCGTCTGCAAGCAGGCACCGCGGCTGACCCCCTCCTCCGCCTACCCTGCCGCTGGCAGCGCCTGCAGCGAGCTGGCCGCCTACTCGACCGTCATGGGCTCCGCAGACGCGGCACGCCCTGGCGTAGGCTCGCGCCCAGCCAAGGGCTCCGGCGGCGGCTGCTGCGCCTCGAACTCGTCCCACGCTTTCTCAAAGGTCACCCTGATGTGCGCGCACATATTCTGCAGGCTCTGGCAGGCCTGCCTCAAGGCCTCCGTCGCGGAGATCTCGCCTGCGGTGCGCGCGGCGCCCCCCGTGCTCAGTCTCATAACGAGGGCGCCAGTTGCTGGCCACGCTGCAAGGCCTGGGAGGGCCCACCGCTGGTCTGCACCCGCAGGTTGACCAGGTTGTCTGATGGGTGCGGGATGCTGTAGCCGCAGAAGGAGACGTGCGGGCTGCCGGCCCCGCAGCAGCGCTGTCAGCAGCGCTGTCGGTGCCAGTGCAGGCCAGTGCCGGGCCCTTGAACAGCAAGCGTTGGGACTCACTTCTTGTTTAAGAGGAAGCGCAGCGCGTTTGCCAGCGTGTGGTCTTCATCCTCCAGCGCGAACGTTGTTCCAGTGGCTGCGCTGGGCGCTGCCATGCCTCCTCTCGCCTAGCCCGCCATGCTCACCCGTGGGCTGTGCGACGTGCAGAAACTCGCTGTGAGCCGCGGCTGGCAGTCCGCCTCTGCCCAGTCCCCGCTGGCCAGCCGCGGCGAATTCTAGCAGAGTGCGGCCCAGCTGCGCACTGCACAGGCTGTAGAGGGGGCACTGCTTTTTCGGCTATGGCCGTCTTGCTCTGAGGCCGAGACTTTGAGTCTAGCTAGTGTGATGGTGTAAATAGGCAGTAAAGAGGCAGAGGTCGTACAATTCTCACCGACTGGCCTAGGGCTGAGCCATGCATTCGCTGGCATGGGATATATCTATACAATATATATTGTGGGGAGCTGCCGGGCGCAGTGTCATGCACGCGCGGCCCATGCTCACCCAAATAGATGGATTGCAGGTCTCAGTCTAGTGCCCATGTGTGACATGTTGTTGTATACAACCTCAGGCGAGGCAGACGCGCGGCCTTGGACGCATTTCGCTTAAGCAGGGACGCACTTCACTTAAACAGGGACGCCAGCAACGCGCTCGCGCCCTTCTTGTCACCAAACACACTGTCAGGCGCACGCTCCGTGCACGCGTATCACCCTGCCGGCTTGCTCTCTTGGCTGCCGTCCTGCGCGGCCCCGAGCCCGCCCGCCGAGCGGCCCCTCTCCTCCAGCACCATGGGCAGCCCGCCCTCCTGCGCCGCGTCGACCCTGCCAGGCGCCCCGCACCCGGCCATGAGCAAAGCTTCTGTCGGCGGCGCGGCGCGGGGGCGTACTTAGAACGCACCGCTGCCGGAACTGGTCGCGCTTGCGCTCCTGGTACGCCTCCCACTCCTCGTCGGTCAGCTGCCGGATGGGCAGCCAGCGCTGCCAGCCCAGCTCCGCCGCGCTGCCCGGCCGCCGCCCGCCGTGGCTGTGCTGCATCGCCGTCCGCAGCTCTGCCGCGCACGACGCGCGCCCTGACGACGTCCCGTCGGTGCCCCGCGCACCGCCGCGCCACAGCCGCGCACGGCAGCGCGGCGCGCCGCGGGCAGCGGCCCCGCACCTGGGTCATCTAGCAGGTCGGCGTGCACGAGCGCGCGCCGCAGCCGCGCGGCGGGCTGCAGCCAGCCGCCTGCGGCGTGCAGCAGGCCGGCGGCGGCGCCCCCCCACACCGCCACGGGCAGCGCAGCGCGCCGGCCCTCTGCCCACCCGCCGCTGTCAGCCGCAGCCCGAGAGCGCGGGAGCCGGAACAGCGCGGCATGGGCCAGAGCCGGGCGGCGCACTGTAGAGGAAGACCAGCAGGTAGCTGGATGCGGCGCATGCGACCGCGCTGTTGGCGGCGCCGTCCGTGCACCGCAGCGCCCGCACGCCCTCCTTCAGCCCTGGCGCAGCGCCGTCCCGGGGTCGGGATGTGCAAGGGGACAACAAGTGACCGAAACATGGGGCACTGCTCGTGTCGCACCGCTGAACAGGCTCACCGCGACCGTGCAGCTCACCGCCGTGGCTGCCGCATGCGGCAGCATCGGGGCCTGTTGCAGAATGGACAGGACGGCGCCGCCCAGAGAGCCGGCGCCCGCTGCAACGCGCGCATGCCGCTGGGTCTCCCTCGACGGACGCATCTCAGGCGGTGAGGCCGCGAGGCGAGGTGCTCACCCGCGAGCACGGCGTTGCCCTTAATCCTGTCCTGCCAGCCCTCAGTGGCCGGACGCGGCGCGGGGCTGTTCTGCGCGGCGCCCATTGGGCACAGCCCGCTGCCTGCCGCTGTGTTGCCTGCCTGTGAGCTTTGAGTGCGAGCTTCTTGGAATGGCCGGCAGCCGAGGCCCGGAAGCCGGGCTATGTACGAGCCTTGGAATGGTGTGCACCATTCCGAGATTTGCCGACCGGGGACATGCTCACGGTCATTATGGTTTACAGCCGCATGCTCACTCAACCCGGGCAGAGCGCGGCCACATGCGCGCGCGTCAGCGCGCGCACGAGAGCGAGCTGCACGGCCTGCGCCTCGAGGCCGCCGCCGCCCGCGCGCGCCACGGCGTGCATGAGGCGCTGCACCTCGGCCGCGCCGAACAGCGGCGGCGCGGCGTCCAGCAGCCCGCACACGCCGAACAGCACGCCCGGCAGCTCCGCCGCCGGCACGGCCGCCGCCAGCGCCAGCACGGCCGCCCGCGCGGCCTCCGGCGCCGTCGCACGCTCGCCGGGCGGCGGCCCGGCCGCCAGCGCGGCCAGGGCGGCGCGCAGGCGCAGGCGCGCGGCCGGCGCCGCCAGCGGCGCCGCGCCGCCCGCGGCCGCCAGCAGCGCGCCCACGTCGGCCGCGGCGCCGTCGCCCAGGCCCGCCAGCGCGGCCGCGCCGGCCGCGGGCTCGTCCGCGGCCAGGTACAGGCGCAGCGCCTCGCCCGCATGCCCGGCCTGCCGCGCGGCCGCGGCGGCGCAGCGGCCGGCCGCGCGCCCCGCGGCCGCCAGCCCGAAGCGGCGCGCCAGGCGCGCGGCCGCGGCCGCGTCGCCGGGCGGCAGCGCGGCCGCGAGCGCGGCCGCGAGCGGCCGCCCGCGGCGCGGGCACCAGGCGGCCACCTCGGCGGCCGCGGCCGCGGTCGGCCGGCCGGCCGCGAGCGCGCCCGCGTACTCGACGCGGTACCACTCGGCCAGGTCGGGCGTGCCGGCGGCGGGCGGCAGGCGCGGCGCGCTGTCCAGCGGCAGCAGGTCCACCGCGTGCGCGAGCAGCCAGGAGCCGGGGCCGGCGACGGCGCTGCAGGCGGCCAGCGCGCCGGCCGCGTCGCGCTCGGCCGCCGCCGCCAGCAGGCCCGCGGCGGCCGCGGGCGCGCCGCCGGGCAGCCCGGGCCCGCCCGCGGCCGCCACGCACTCGGCTGCCAGCGCCGCGCCGTCGCCCAGCAGCGGCGCGCCCGGCGCCTGGTGCAGCAGCCGCGCGGCCAGCAGCTCGAGCCAGCCGGACGCGGCCGCCGCGAGCGCGGCCCCGTTGCCGGCCAGCACGCCCAGCAGGCGCGCCGCGCCGGCCGGCAGCGCGGCGTCGCCGGCGGCCGCGGCCGCCCACAGGCGCTCGTCGCCGCGCAGGCCGGCCAGGCGGCCGCGCCAGGCGGCGCGCGCCGCGTGGAACTCGCCCGGCTCGCCGTAGCCGCACCCGCCGCCGCCGCCCGGCGCGCCCGGCGGGCGCAGGCGCGGCATCCCGCGCAGCGCGCCCAGCGCGGCCTCCAGGGCGGACACCGCCGCGAGCACGCCCGCGTCGCCGGCCGCCTCCACGGCGCGCCGCCACAGCGTGTGCCGCCCCAGCAGCTCGCCCGCCTCGTCCACGCGGCCCAGCGCGGCCAGGCGCGCCGCAGCCTCCCAGAACCCCGGCTGCGCCTCCGGCACGGGCGCGATGCTGAGCGCGAGCGCCTCCGCGGCCGGCCCCAGCGCGGGCGGCCCGCCCAGCGCGCCCTCGTGCCGCGCCAGCGCCCAGGCCAGCGCCTCGGTGGCCACGCCGCCGGCGGCGGGCGCGTGCAGGAACAGCACCGCCAGCAGGTCCCACAGCGCGGGCTCGGGCGCGCCGGCGCCGGGCTCGGGCGCGAGCAGGTCGCTGATCGCGGCCGCGTAGGCGCGCAGGTCGGCCGCGGGCCCGCCGCTGCCGCCCGCGTGCAGCCGCGCCTGCAGCGACTGGAACGCGGGCAGCGTGTCGTAGGCCAGCCGCCGCTGCTCGGCCGGCAGGCGGCCCCTGCGCAGGGCGCGCAGCCCCGCATTGACGCAATGCCGCGACGAGCCTCCGCCGCATCACTCCGGGCTGCGCGGCGGGACCGCACCAGCTCACGGCAGTCGCCACGGGCCGTTCATCGGGGCCGGGCCTGGCCTGGCCGGCCACCGGCAGGATGTACAGGGTGTTGGTCAGATGCCATGAGAAGTGCAGGCGCGCGCCCGGCGGGCATGGTACCTCCGTGGTCTCCATCGGGCGAGGCAGTGGCAGGCTGTGTCCCTTACGCTGCAGTGCAGGCCCTGCAGTGAACCAGGCCCCACATGCCACCCGCACATGCGCCCTGCAGGATCAGCTGAGCAATTGAGCAAGGCAGGTGCATCTGCCTTGCTGCCTGGCAGCACTTGCTGCCCAGGGGCGCTCCCTCGATGGGAGCGGTGCCAAGGCGGGCTCGCTAGCTGCGCGGGGGATGCTGCAGGCCGGGCAAGCGCCGCGCGGGCCAGCGCCGAGCCGGCCGCCCCCGCCGCGCCATTGCCGGGGCCCGCAGGCGCTGCGACGCAGCGCGAGCCCCCAGGCGAGGCCCCGCCGGGCTTGCCGCCTTGCATACTGACCAGCGCGTCACGCCCCGCCGACACCCACGCGCCCTGCGCTCGCAGGCGGAGCGGCGGGCCGCGCTGGACGTGCCGCGCCTGCTGGCCGAGAACGCGGCGCTGCGCCTGGCGCTCAGCAGGGTGCAGGGCGTGGCGCCGGAGGAGGCGCGCCGCTGCCGCTCCCGCCACACCCGGCCCTCCACCGCCGGCCCCCTGCTTCGCCTCCCGGCCCTGCACCCGGCACGCGCCGCCCGGCCGGCTGCAGCAGGGCCGGGCGCCTGCAGGTGGTGTTTGAGCTTGAGGCCGCAGAGCCAGAGGCCCCGCCGGCCGGCGCGCCCGCGGAGGCCGCCCAGGCGGACCGGGCGGAGGGCGACATCGCGTGGCCGTCGCCGGGCGAGAGTCCCCCGTTCTGGGAGCGCCCGGCGCGGACCGCGCCTGCGGCCCTGCGTGCGCCCTGGGCCGTCCTGCGGCCGGCCTGAGCGCCGCGCCGCGCTGAAGCGTGCCCCGGGCGCGGTCGCGAGCGTGGGGCTCGCTCCGCTTCGTGCTGCCACGAGCATGAGAGGGCCTTTGTGTGGCTGACTCGCGGTCCTCGTGACGAACGGGCGCCCCGGCTCTCAGGGCACGGCCCGCCGGCCGGGCTCAGTCTCATGATGCGCGCAGGGCCGCGCGGGCCCGAGGCGGGCGCGGAGCGGGACGCGCGGCGGCTGCACGTGGTGCACATGACGGCCGAGATGGCGCCGGCCGCCAAGGTCGGCGGCCTGGGCGACGTGGTGACCGGCCTCGCGCGCGCCTGCCTGCGCCGCGGCCACCGCGTCGAGGTGGCCCCCCCGCCGGCGCCGCACCCGGGGCCAGGGCCGGCCCCACCTGGCATGCGGACTCTGAGCATCCGCGCGGGGCCGCGCAGGTGATGCTGCCCTACTACGAGTGCCTGCCGGACGCCGCGCTGGAGGGCCTGCAGCACGACTGCGACTTTGACTGCCCCAAGGCGCGCGCCGCGCGGCCCGCGCCCCCTCAGAACCTGCCCGGCCGCTCGTGCAAGCCGCAATGCGCTGGTGCAGTGTGACAGCGCCGGGTCAGTGCTAACCACATGCGTACAGCTGGGCCGGCCCGCGGTGCAGTGCGTGGGCGCCGGGCGTGCGCCACGTCGCGGCCTGCCGCAGCGCCGGCGCCGCTCCTCTGGCAGGCGCGGCACGCGAGGCGCGGCGCGTGCACACGCGGAGGGCGCGCGCGCGCAGGGGCGGCCGGCGGACGGGCGGGTGCGGTGCGAGGCGCTGCGCACGCGCGCCTTCCGCGCGCGCATCGACGGCGTGCCGGTCGTGCTGCTGCGCCCCGACTGGGCCGCCGGCCGCCTGTTCCGCGGCGGCCGCATCTACGGCGGCAGCTACAACGAGCTGGAGGCCTACCTGTACTTCTCCAGGCGCGCGCCCCGGGCGCTCAGGCGCGCCTGCGGCCGCGCCGCGCTGCGCGCGGATGCCGGGGTGGCGGCCTGCGCGCGGCCGCGCACGCTGCGAGCCTGTGGCTCTGGCGGCGTGTGTGCGCCGGCGAGCGCGCGCGTGGCGCACCGCTCAGACATGAGCTCTGAGCTGTGCCCGCCTGACCAGGCCAGCGGCGCAGGGCGTGCCTGGAGTACCTGCGCGCGACCGGCCGCGACCCCGACATCCTGCACGTCCACGAGTGGCAGCTGTCCGCGGTGCCCATGCTCTACTGGCGCGCGCTCCCCGCCCACCTCTTGGCATGCGCCTGGCACGGCGTGCAGGAACTTGGCAGCACGCACGCCGGCACACTGGCCCGATCGCGGCCGCGCGCGCGCAGGGACAGCTTCCACGCGGCTGGCCCGAGCCGGGCGCGCGTGGTGCTGACCATACACAACATGGACAACACTCGCGAGTGCCGGCAGGAGGAGTTCTCAAGCACAGGCGCGCCGGCGCATGCTTCCCCGGCCGCCCCGCGCAAGACCCCCGCCTGCTCAGCGTGGGCGGGCGCGGCAGGGCTGCCCGGCGAGGCATTTGCGACGGCGGACAAGGCGCTGGACGAGCGGACGATCGGTGCGCGCCGCGCGCCGCCCACGCGCCCGGCGCGCGGCGTCGCGCCGCGCGCTGCTGAGCGGGGGCGCTGCGCGCGCCGCAGGCCACAACCCCGAGCGCCTGAGCCTCATGAAGGTGCCCGCCCGCCCGCGCGCGCGCCGACGCCTGCCCGGCGCGCTGCGCGGCTGACACGCTGGCAGAGAGGTTTGACACATACCCTAATCTCAGCCCTACACGGCTGACGCGTTGCCCGCGCGCGCGGCCAGGGCGGCATCGTGTACTCGAATGCGGTGACGACGGTGTCGCCGACGTACGCGCGCGAGGCGCTCGAGGGCGGCGCGGCCGGCTGGCTGCGCGCCACGCTCGCGCGCCCGGACGTCCGCGCCAAGTTCCAGGCGCGCGCGGCGCCGCGCGCTGCACGGGCCCCAGGCATCGTGTCGGCGGCAGACAAGCGAGCCTGAACCTGCCTGCGTTGCTCCGTATTGCGCTGCTTCTCTATTGGCGCTCAGGGCTGGCGGGCCTGTGGCGTCCCGAGTGCCAGGACGTGCGCAGCGAGCCCGTGCATGTCTACCAATATAGAGGGCGTTGACCGCACGCCCGGCCTCGACGCGAGCAGGGCGTGCTCAACGGCATCGACACGGCCCTGTGGGACCCCGCGGCGGACGCGTTCCTGCCGGCTCTGTACAGCGCGGCCGCGCCTGAGGGCAAGGCGCTGTGCAAGCGGTGCGCCTGGCCGCAGGCGCCGCACCCGCTCCGAACCACACCCCTTGCGCCGCTCGAGCTGCACCCTGTCCTCCGGTCTGGTTGAGCGGGGCGCCGACGCAAGTGCTGCCGCTCGCGCGCGCGCGCGTGCAGGTACCTGCAGCTGGGCCTGGGCCTGCGGGTGAACGCTCGCGCCCCTATCGTGGCCTGCGTCACGCGCCTGGTGCCACAGAAGGTGCCCCGCTTGCGGCTCCTCCGAGCCCCGCCCCGCGGGCCGCGCGCAGGCCACGGCGGCCGAGCCTGCGCCTGCGCGCAGGGCATCCACCTGATCCGGCACGCGGTGTACCGCACCGTGGAGCAGGGCGGCCAGTTTGTGCTGCTGGGCTCCGGGCACGCGGACGATGAGTTCAGGCGCGGCGCGCCCAATCCCTGGCTCCTTGCCCGTGCGCATGTGTGTTTTCATCCGTCTCACTTGCAAGGCTGCTGGCTAGGCCAGTCGCGATAGCATAGCAGGCCGGCCGTCTCGAGCACGCCTGCCGCATGCCGCCAGGCGTGCGGCATGCGCAGGATCGCCAGGAGTGGAGGTGCTTGCCTTCCATGCCCAGCTTGCCCCCGGACTGCAGCGGGGCCAGGCGGGCCTGGAGTGTGAAACGGGCCACGCGCGCGGGCGGCAGGCGCATGGCGGCCGAAGAGTTCCGCGGCAGCGCCTCGGCGGCGCTGCTGGTCATGTTCAGCGAGGCGGCCGCGCACCTCATATACGCCGCCGCCGATATCGTGCTGGTCCCGTCGCTGTTCGAGCCGTGCGGCCCTCCCGTGCATGCGTGCACATGCGGGCTACGCGCTGCGCCGGCCCCTCTCCCGGGCCGGGCCGCACCTGTGGCGGCCGCGGGGGGTGCCAGCATGCGGCCCGCCTGCATGTGCGGGTATGCTTATGCGGCTTGCATATGCGTGCAGGGCTGCGCATGCGTGAGCGGCCCGCGCGTCCGTGCGCCAGGTGCGGGCTGACACAGCTCATTGCGCTGCGCTACGGCGCGATGCCGGTCGTGCGCGCCACGGGCGGCTTGGCGGACACCGTGCACGACGTCGACCAGGGTGCGCGCGGCCCGGCCTCGCAGCGATTTTTGACTTGGGCTGCCTGCTCCGTAGCTGGCAGCAGCGCAACGTGAGATGCGTCGGTGGACGGAGGCACGTCCATCCTTCACGCCCTGTAAATGCAGCGGACCAGCAGAGAGGGGGATCGTGGCGCGGCGCGCAGGTGGTGAGGACGCCAATGGGTACACCTTTGCCGGCATGGACGAGGCCGCGCTTGACTCTGCGCTGGACCGCGCGCTCACGGCCTACCGGCGCGCCGCCCGGGCCTCCGCGGCACGGGATGCCGAGCGGGGTCGCTGCCTGCATGCGCACACAGAGCCGCGCCAAGCCGCGCCGTGCGAGCACTTGTCTTGTCCAGGGCTTCGGCACACCGCGCCGGCGTGCAGGGCGCGCCAGGGCGCCCAGGAGCAGCAGGCCTGCTCCAGGCGCACCGCAGCCCTGCGACTGGACTGCGAATGCAATTTCGACTGCGACCCGGAGCCGAGGGCGCCGCCCCGTGCGGCGGGCAGGGATCGGCCGGACTGGTGGGCGGACCTGGCGCGGCGCAACATGGGCGTGGACTGCTCCTGGGAGCGCGCGGCCGGCGCCTACCTGGCGATCTACAACCAGCTGGCGGCAGCCTGAGCAGACGGCAACGGCGCTGCTGTGCGGGCAACCCTTTTTACATGAGACATCCCGAGCCTGCGAAACGACCCTGCACTAGCCGCCTCCGACACCTCCAACATGCAGCTCACACGAGCCAGGCCCCCGCAAGGCTCCCGCGCAGAGGCAGGGAGCCCCGGGCTGCGATAAAAGTTACGCCGCTCGGCCGCCCGCGCGGCTCAGAGCCCGGTGAGGTAGTGCGAGCGGTGTACGTGCGCGGGCAGGCGCACGCCCTGCGCGGCCGCGAGCGCGAGCAGGCGGGCGTTGGCGGTCAGCGTCAGCGCGCGCTCGCGCTCGGCCACGCCCAGCACGGCAGCGTGGTGCGGCTGCAGGCCCTGCAGGCCGGCCACGCGGCCCAGGTCCGCCGGCGGCGCGTCCGGCACCACGCGCAGCGCGGCGCGCAGGCCCGCCCAGCGCGCGCGCTCGCGCGGCCCGCCGTGCGCGGCCAGCAGGCTCTCAAAGCGCGACACCGCCGTGGCCGCGGCCACCAGCTCCAGGCCCGCCAGCGCTGCGCACAGGCCGGGCAGCAGCGGCGCCGCGCGCTCCGCCTCCGCCGGCCCCTGCGCGCGGGGCAGGCGACCTCAGCGTGCGGTGTGCCCAGCGGAGGGCAGGACGGCGGGCCCAGGCGCAGTCCGTGCGCCCCATGAGCGCGCATCGGCCTGCATGCACCGCTGACCGGCCCGCAAAACGCCCCAAAACTGAAAGCTTGCCCGCGCACGTCGTGTTGGACAGGTCCGTCCGCCTCTGCGGCAGCTGGTGTAACGATCTCGGCGGGCGCACGCACGCGCGGGCGCGCGCACGTGCGGGCGCGCGCCTGGAAGCCCGGGGACAGGGCGGCCTGCGCGCCCGCGCCGGCCGCGCGTGCCGCGCCGTGCGACAGCTCGCTCACCAGCGCGCACAGCGTGGTGATGTCCAGGTTGGCAGCCGCGGGCGCCGGCGGCACGCTGGCCAGCACGGAGTCGCCCAGCGGCCCCGGGCCGGCCACCAGCGCGCCCTGCTCGCGCAGGCGCGCCGCCACGCAGGGCGCCCACGGCGCGCCCGCGGCGTAGTACACCACCTGCGGCGGCCGCCAGTGCCACGCGTTCCAGGGCGCGCGCGCCGCCTGGACGTGCAGCCGTGCCTGCGTCGCCATGTCTGCGCGCGCCGGCCGGGCCGCCCGCGCTCAGCTCCGCGGGCCGGGCGTGAGGGGGCCGCGGCAGACACCCCTCTTGGCTCCGAGCGACGGAGCCTCGCTGCGGGCGTGACTCGCACCCGCGGCCCGCCGGCTGCCGGCCCCGAACGCCTGGTGCGCCTTGACCTCGATCCAGAGGCTGCCGCCCGCGGCGACCACATCCACCTCCACCGCGGTGCTGCCGAGTGGGAACACGGCGGCGCCGGCGCGCGCGGGGCCCGCCGGGCGCGCGCCCTTGACGTTGGGCCCGGCCGACGGCACCAGCCGGAACTTGCGGCACACGCCCACCACCCCCGGCGCGCTCTCAGCCTGGCGCGCCCAGCACAGCCTGTCTCGCACGGGCTCGGCACCGCAGCATCGTGCAGCGCCGCGGGCACCGTCCCACCCAGCAGCGCACACGGCCTCCCGACACACCACGCCAATGCTGCGGCAGCGGGGCGTGCAGGCTCGCAGGGCGCGCGCGCACGACGTCCAGCTCGGCGTTCATGCCGACGGCGTTGTTGGCAGCACTGCGCAGCTCCACCCCGGCCACGCCGTCCAGGCCCTGCACAAACTTCAGGTCGCGGCATGCCCGCTGCCGCAGCAGCGACACGCCGGCCACGTCCGGCCTGCGGCTGGCAAAGCCGTCGATGCGCTCGCACAGCGCCTGGTACGTGGCCACAAGGCCGGCGAGCTCGGGCGGCCGGTCGGCGTGCGCAATGCTGGCGGCAAGGCGCCGCGCTGGCAGGCACGCGGCGGGCGAGGGGGTCTGCCGGCGAGCTGCTGGACGCACGGCTTGCAGGAAGGCTTGCCGGAGGCGAGGCAGGACCATCCATTCTGGCCCGCCCTCCCCAGCTGTTTTGCATTTTGTCCTTTGGCAGCCACCCTAGTAACATTTGCATGGCATGCTGGATGCGCATATGCCATTTGCATGGCATGCTGGATGCGCATATGACATGCATGTCATATGCGTCCGTCTGTCCAGCGCGCCGGGTACCACCAGAGCTTCTTTCTAAGGACGTGTGGGGTCGATGGCTGTGCCCGCATGCAAAGCATGCACGGCATACACAGGATGCAGCGTCCACCGGTGCGTCAGTAGGATGCCAGCGCCTTGGCGTCCACGTCATCGGCCGCTGGCACGCCAAACTCAGCCTGCCCGCAGGGGCACCCGTCGACACGAGCGCATTACTGTGGGCGGCACGATATGTTGCAGGAGAGCGCGCCCGCGCCTGTCGTGCCACGGCGTAGCACAGGTGCGTCTCATACAGCCACGCGTGGAAGTCGGCGAGCGAGCGCTGCTCGGCCGTGGCCTTCTCAAAGCTCTGCAGGGCGTATTCCCCATTTTGTCCTTTGGCAGCCACCCTAGTAACATTTGCATGGCATGCTGGATGCGCATATGCCATTTGCATGGCATGCTGGATGCGCATATGACATGCATGTCATATGCGTCCGTCTGTCCAGCGCGCCGGGTACCACCAGAGCTTCTTTCTAAGGACGTGTGGGGTCGATGGCTGTGCCCGCATGCAAAGCATGCACGGCATACACAGGATGCAGCGTCCACCGGTGCGTCAGTAGGATGCCAGCGCCTTGGCGTCCACGTCATCGGCCGCTGGCACGCCAAACTCAGCCTGCCCGCAGGGGCACCCGTCGACACGAGCGCATTACTGTGGGCGGCACGATATGTTGCAGGAGAGCGCGCCCGCGCCTGTCGTGCCACGGCGTAGCACAGGTGCGTCTCATACAGCCACGCGTGGAAGTCGGCGAGCGAGCGCTGCTCGGCCGTGGCCTTCTCAAAGCTCTGCAGGGCGTATTCCCCGCGGTCAGCATGCGCGCGGCGTCCGTGACGCGGAGGCCCGCCTTGAGAACTGTCCCACCCACCTGCATGGAGGCCTGCTCGCGCCGGGCGCGCGCGGCCAGCACCTCGGCGTCAAACACGCCCGCGTCGCTCGCCGCATGGAAGTCCAGCAGGAACGCGGCGCCCAGGCTGCGCTCCGCCAGGCCAAACACCTTGTTGAAGATGGCGCGCGAGCGCGGCATGTGGAACTCTGAGGTCACCACGCACAGCCTCCTGCGCCCACGGCCGCGCGCTGAGCGCCGGCGAGCCAACCGTCGCCACCTTGGTGCCCAGCGAGGCGCGCGGGGGCCTGCGGCGCGCCGCCCAGCGCGCACCGCCAGCCGGTGGGAATGCAGTGTATGGTCGCCGCAAACCAGGCGTTGCCCACCGTGTCGTAGGAGGACGTCTCCTTGACTATGTCGGCGGGCGCGACGCCCTGCTCTTATGCCTCGTCAGCAGGCTGCCGTACAGGCGGAACCGCGCGGACCAGCAGTGAGAAGACGAGAGCACAAACCCGGCATAACAGTGCCCACGCTTGGCAGCGCACCCGCGCAAGCCGCAGGTACTCGGCGCAGACCTGCGCGCGGTGCACGGGTCGGCGCGCGGTGGTGCGCCAGCACAGGTGGCCCTGCTGGAGCACTCCCCTGCGGCGCGTGACGCACCGTGGACTCGTGCAGGACGTGGCCGGTGCGCGCGTCGAGCACCGGCGGCTTGTGCGGCGTGCCGCCGCCGCTGCACAGGATGGGCGTCCTGCGCCCTGCTCCGAGCGTGTCGCGCTTGGCAGGGCCAGCACGGCAGCAGAGCGCGTGCGAGCTGCGCAGCACCGACCCTGCTGCCGCTGGATGGCCGCGCAGGCGTCCAGGCGCCGTGTGACCCACTCCGGGCAGCCCCCGCTCGGCGTGAGCCCGCCTGCCCGGCCGTGCACACCAACTTCGTCAGCCGGCTCTGACCTGTGAGCTCCAAAACAAGCCTGAGCACGCCGCAGAGCAACTCAGGGACCAGTCGTGCTGACACCTGCGAGCAGGATAATCGCATCATAGTCTCGGCGGACGCCCTGCTCAGCAGCGGTGTGGAGGGCGTGCCGCCGCCGCCTCTGGGAGGCGCGCCAGCGTCAGTGGGCCCCCTGCCGGCGAGCCTGTGCATGCTCGCATTGAGGGCCAGGGGCACCTGGGGCCTCCGGGCTGAGTGTGCTTTCCTGGTCGTGGACGGGCTCTGATGCGAGCGCAGCTGAGCAAGGAGCGCCTGGCAGGAGCCCAGCGCACGGCATTGCCTCAGCATGACCGTCCTAGCAGGTCTAGGACGATGGCGAAATGGTGCTAATGGTGTGGGTAGGTGTGATGAGCACAGCTAGCATGTTTCCCTGTTGCCTGCTCATTTTTGCATGCCTTCAGGCTAACTTGTTCCAGATAGATGAGCCATGCTGCAGGCCTGCGTGTCAACGCTAACAGCGAGTCACAGCCTTTCCAACTTCAATACAACCAACACCACAATCTTGCACGGGCGTAATGCAGCGTAACACACTTGTGGACACTACGCAGCGGGAAACACTGGGCATGCGTTGCAAGCGTGCGCTGAACAAACATGCAGCAGCTCTGCAGCTACGCCGTTCGGATTGTGACGACGTCCACCGCATTTCCTAGCGGCGGCGGCTGCGCGGGTACGGGGTACACAGGCGGCTGGGAGCGGGCCCGCGCCACCAGCTTGTGCCCACCTGCATCAGTCGTGGGTGTTACATGGGCCTGTGCTCCACAGGCGCTGCTGTCACGCCGCCGCGTGTCACGCACCATGGAACTGCAGCAGAGGCTGCGTGTCAGCGTGCCAGAGGTGTGGCGGCGCAGCGCCGCACCTTCGCCTCTGGCAACGACCTCCCGCACGTCCCTCTGTATCGCCGTGCAGTACGCCGAGAGTGGCAGTATTGCAAACGGCTCCTCGATCTGGATGCCTATGTTCTCCACGCCGATGAGCAAGAAGGAGATGAGCGCCTGCGCTGCCACAGAACGTAAGCAGGGACACACACACAGCGCTGCCATGGTACGAGCGCCTGTGCGCCGGGCCGCGCCTGCAGGCCGGGAGCGGCCCAGCCGTACACGTCCCACAGCGGAACGGGCAGCAGCGTCAGCCAGGTCATCAGGAACCCTGCGCGGCCCCGCACCGCTCACGCCTGCGCGCCGGCCTGCGCCGCCGCCCTGGCCCGGCGACGTGCATGCACCCCTGCCCGCCGCCGTGCAGCCGCCATGCTGAGCACGCTGCCGCACGACAGGGCCCGCAGCGGGGCGCACGCGAGAGGTGCCGCGTGTAGGCCTGCGGGATGGCGGTGCGCTCGATGCGCTCGCACGCGCCCATCAGCCGGACGTACTCGCTCACCAGCTCGTCCAGGGCGACGCGCTCGTACGCGCCCAGGCCGCGCACGGCGTGGATCGTGTCGCCGAGCAGCTGCGCGGTGCCGTCCGGGCGGTGCTGCCACGCCAGCACCCACGCCGCCTCGTCCTCCGTCAGCACGCCCTGCGCGCCGGCGCGGCCGGGCGTCCGGGCAGGCGCTCAAGCGCAGCGGTCTGCGTGGGCCGCGCGCCGGGCAGCCAGCGCTGCGCGGCGCATCATGCCCGGCCTGCCTAAGTTGGCGCGGCCGCAATGCCCGCCTTGCACGCCCGACCCAGCATGCCCCGCCATATGCCCGTGTCGGCGGATGGGCCGCGCTGCAAACCCAACAGGCCACGCCGCGCCGCGCCACGTGCCCCTTGGTTTGCCACACAGCGTGGCTCAGGCAGGGCCGGCGTGCACGGGCGCTGGGGGCGGCACCTCGAGGTCGCCGGGCAGGTCGAGGGGCGCCGTGTTGCAGTCGTGCTCGGCCTGCAGGAGGTGCACGCGCAGCGTGAGCGCCAGCGCCTCCGTCAGCCGCGCCACCATCAGCAGCGCGCCCCGCTCCTCCAGGGGGAACCTGCGCGGGGCCCTCGCTGGGCGCCAGGCCTGCTCGGGCGCGCCGGCGCTCAGCTGCCTGCTGGGGCGGCGCGCACCAGGCGCTCGCGCGGCGGACCAGGTTGCGCGTCAGCGCGATGATCAGGCCCCAGGCGGTGCGGGCCTCCCAGAAGCGCGCGTACGCGCTGTTCGTGCGGAAGATCATCAGCAGCGACAGCGCAAAGCTGGTCAGCGACAGCGCCTGCCACACCAGGCCCCTGCGGTCCTCCGGCGGCCAGCGCGGCGCGCCCACCGGCTGCGCGCCCGCCCCGACCCCTCACCGCGCCCGCGCCGCCGGCTCAGGCAGCGTAGCTGGGCGGAGCACGGAGCGCCGGGCCTCACCACCAGCCACTGCTGGTATGCGGCCCACAGGAAGGACAGTATGGTGAAGTACACCACCCAGAAGAGGTACCTGCGTGGCGTGTCACACGCCGTCAGCGCAGGCACGGCGGCAGACACAGCGAGCTCCGAGCAGGTGCGGCGCGCGGCGGCCACGCACCCGCGTAGCACAAAGATGAACGTGAAGTTGGGCAGGTGCCGCCTCCAGCTCCGCAGTCGGTGCCAGTCGTCGGCGGTGAACGGCTGCGTACAGGAGCACGTCAGCCGTAGTGAACACGCAGTTGTATGTGCGCTGCATGGCTGCAGGCGCTGCTTCACGCACCGCATCCTTGAACAGCAGGCGGTGCTGCGGCATGGCTCCCGGAGGCGCACTGCGCAGGAGCGCAGCTGCGCTGTCGCAGTTTGAACCTGCTGCTTGCTCGCCGTACGGCCCGAGGGGTTTGGTATTCCGGAAGGGGCCACTGGCAATCCGGTGACCAGGCATGCAGGCGATCCGATACTCACACAAGCAGCTGCAGTGCACATGCACTGCAGTGCATGCAATGGCTGCAGCGGCATGCTTTACACCCCCGCCATGCTCAGTGCTCCTCTCGCTTGCAGCGCCCGGGGTCGCAGCTCACACTCGACCTCCACCTCGCTCTCGCACAACCCGACACGCTGTGCACCGGGAGCGACATGCTGCATGGGCTTCTATCAGTCCACACCTCCTGCAAGCGTTTCTCCAACTCGGCACATGCGCGGAGCGCAGGCCTGCATGCATTTTTCCATGCGACCTACCCGAGCTCACCTGCTGTGCGGCACCCCTCACATGCAGCCAGGCTGCATGCCGACCACCGAGCCTGCGGCGGGCGCCGCAGCGCCCCGGGCGCGGGCCTCAGAAGCCGTCAGTGGCGAGCAGCTGGTGCAGCGCGCCGACCGCGGGGCTGCGCGCCAGGTCCAGGCCGGGCGCCTCCACCTTCTGCAGCAGCAGGCGGTCCACCTGCTGGCGCAGCTCGCGCACCTGCCGGCCGCGCGCTCAGCCTCTCATCGCATGAGAGGACGCGCCGCCCGGGGCCCGCTCACATTGTTCTTGGGCAGCCCAGGCAAGCGCTGGCGGTACTCTGGTCCCAGGAGATGATGCTTTCGGCTCACTCAAGGAAGCATGCATGCTCGAGGCCGGCTGCAGACGCGACAGCATTGGCTGCGGGCGGCGGCGCGGCGCGCCAGCACGGCGATGCGCGCGGGCGCCTTGAGCACCCAGCCGTCCAGCTGCAGCAGGCCCTGCTCGTGCTTGACGGCGATCTCGCCGCCAAACAGCAGCATCGCGTAGACCGGCACCATGCTCGCCTCGCGCACAAACACCTGCCGGCGCGCGCGCTGCTAGATTGCGCGCTGCAATAGATAACGCTCACCAAATCCTGTCATGCGGGCACGTGGCGCTGGCCCGAGCGCGGCTCGCGGATGCAGTTCAAGGGCGCAGCGCGGCGCGCCTTGCTGGTCTCCACAATGTCCGTGCACACCAGGAACCCGGACGGGAAGCTGCCGCATGTGAAGTTGACCGACGCCGGGTGGATGAACACGCGGCCTGCACACAGCGCGCGCCTCAGCGAGCCGGGCCCCTGTCGGCTTGGGTGCGGCGCCGCTGGCCGCTCACAGAGGAGCGCGCTTTACAACCGCCGGCCGGTCATTGCCATGCGACACGCAGGCACAGCAGGTGCCGTGCGGGCGGCGGGTGCCTGCCCGAGGCGCGGCAGCGCGCGCACGCGCGGGCCGCGCACCGCGGCGGCGGTCGAAGAACTTGAGGCGCGCGGGGTCGGCGTCCTTCTGCAGCGCGCCGCCGTGCGTCTCAGCAAACACGGCGGTCGGGTGCTCCACGCGCAGGATGGCCGGGTAGAAGCCGGCGCAGAGCGCGGCCTTGACGATGCGCGCATTGCCGGAGTGGTCGTCGTAAGCGGCGGCCTCCGCCGGCATTGGGCCGCCATCGCGGCACGCGCGCGCGTACGCGGCCGGCAGGAAGCCCAGGTCGGCCAGCTGCGCGGCCAAGTCGGCGCGCGACGCCGCGGTCGCCTCCATCGCGGCGTCCGCGATGAAGTTGGCGGCGGCGGCCTGCGCGCGGCGGGCGCGCGCGCGCGCGTCGGGGCGCGGGACCGGGCGAGCCTGCGCGGGGGCGGGCCTGCGCAGGGCCGCCCGCGCGGGCGGGTGGGTGAAGGACGCGACATGCCTTTTGCACAGCTGCGGTCGCCGCCGTCAGCGCAGAGTGCTGCGCACGGTAGGGCCAGTGCGTGCGCGCGCCGCGCGCAGAGCGCGTGCATGTGGCTAGGGCGTGCGCGGGGGCGGCGCGCAAGAGCGGGCGCGCGCCTGCGCTGCCGCCTGGCGGCCGCCGTGCGCGCGCGCCTTGTCCCACAGCGCGAACGCGGCCACGACGGCCAGGTGGTCGCTGCGCGCTGCGGCGCCGCCGGCAGCGAGCGCGCGCTTTGCGGCCTCCGCCTCCGCGCGGCGGTCGGGCGGCGAGAAGAACACCGGGCGGCCGTACGCCATGGCCGCGGCCGCCGTCAGCACCGGGCCCACGCACCTGCGCGCCGCGGCGCCGCCTCGCGACTGCGCGCGTCGCTCGTCCGGGCGCGACGCAGCCTCCTGGGCGGCCGGGGGCGCGCTGGCCTGTCACAACCTGAGGCAGCACCCTCGGCGCTCGCGTCGCTTCAGGGCGCGCCCGCAGGGCCATGCGACCGGGCAAGACACGGAGCAGGGCCCCACGACCTGCCATGCGCAGGCGCGGGGCGGGCCGCGGGCGGGCGCGCCGCAGCATTGCGCCGTACAGCAGCGCCTTGCCCAGGCGCGCGTCGCAGGGCAGGCGCGCCAGGTGGCGCCCCAGCGGCGTCAGCGCCTCGTCCGCGCCCAGCGCGCCCAGCTCGCGCAGCGCGCCGACCGCCGACGCGACCGCCTCCGGCGCCGGAGGCGTCAGCAGGCGGCCGAGCGCGTCCGCCAGGCGCGCGCCCGGCACGGCCGCCTTGACCGTCAGGCACAGCGCCTGCAGCGGCACGCGCAGCACCTCCGGCGCCTGCTGCGCCTGCGCGCGCCGCGGCCGCCCCGGCTCGGGCGCGGCGGTGGAGGGGCGAGGGCCGGCGTGCCGCAGGGCCGCAGGGCGCGCGCGCGCGGCGCAGGTTGCACCTGCTTATAACATGCATGCGGAGGACGGCGCATGTGCGGCCCTTGCAGGTGATGGACGGCGTCGTGCGCGTGCGGGCCGCCCCCATGCGCTGGCGGGCGCGCGCCTGCAGCGCGGCGGCCTGGCGGCGCGAGAAGAGGCGGAAGCAGACGCCGGGCCGCACGCGGCCGGCGCGCCCGCGGCGCTGCTCCGCGGCCGCGCGCGACACCCAGGTCTCCTGCAGCCGCGCGATGCCCCGCCCGGCATCGTACCTGGGCGGCCCCCGCAGCCGGTTGCGAGCGCGGCAGCACTGGCTGCGTCGAGAAGCAGGGCGAGGGTGCAGCGCAGCAGCAAAAAGGATGCCCAACCTCGGGGCCGCCGACATGCGCCCCTGTGCTGCCTGCTGCGCCCGGGTCGCGAGGATGCCCAGCGAGGTGACCGCCCGAGCGCGCCGGGCGCACCGCATCTCCTTGACGCGGCCAAAGTCGATGACGCAGGTCACGTCGTCGATGGTGATGGACGTCTCGGCCACGTTGGTGGCCAGCACAACCTTGCGCGTGCCGGCGTCCACGCGCTCGAAGACCTTGGCCTGCGCGCCGCGCGCCCGCATGCGCGCCAAATCAGACCCCCGCGGGCGCTCGGGTCGGGCCCAGGCGCGGCGCGCCAGCTCGAGCCGCAGCGCACGGCGCGCGCGCGCTCGGGGCGCGCACACGGTTTCCATGCGAGGGCAGGTTCTCTAAAGGCGGGCAGGGCCGTGTCCTCTTCCTGGCGGGCTGCCAACGGGCGCGCCTGCTGCGCGGGCGGCAGCGCGCCGTGCAGCGGCAGGATGCGCAGCCGCTGACCGCCGGCCGCGCGCCGCAGCGCGGGCGAGCCCGACAGCTGCCGCGCGGCGCGCCCGATCTCCGGCGCGCCCGGCAGGAACACCAGGACCGCGCCGCCGCCGCCCGGCGTCCCGGGCTGCGCCCCCGCGCGCGCTCGGGCATCAGGGACAGGCTCACACCCGAGGCAGCGCCCGCCCAGGGCGACCTGCGCGACCTGCGCGTGCTGCCCGCCGTGTGCAGCCGTGCGTATGGCAGGACCGCCCCCGCGCCGCTGCCAGCCGCGCGCTGCAGCTCTGCAAGACAGGCCATGCCGGCGCTGCCGCAGCCAATGCTGTGTGCGCCTCCTGCAGCCCGGCGCCGGCGCGCGCCTGCAGCGCCGCGTCGGCGTCGCGCCCGTCGTCGTCCGCCACGATGCGCGCGACTAGCGCGTCCAGCAGGTCAAAGTTTAGCACGGCCTCGTCCACAACGGTGAGCGAGCGCCGCGTGGCCTCACTGTACTCCGCCGCGCCGGCGGCCTCCGCCGCCGCGCCCGCGCCGCCCTCGAGCCAGGCCTCAGGCGCCTGGCGCACGCCGTCGTCGGCGGCCTCCCAGTCCTCGGGCGCGGCTGGCGCCTGCGCATGAGCGCGCAGATGACAGAGCGCGAGGCGCGGGGGGCAGGCCGGCAGCGCGGGGCAGCATGGTGCAGGCTCGTCCAACCAGGTGCCTGGGTTGGCGCCGCGCAGGCAGGCGCGCGGGGCGCGCGCGACAGGGGCGAGCAGCCAGCCCGGGCTGCAGAGGGGCGAGCGCGTGGAACGACGTTGGGCGGGCGCGCGCCTGCGCCTCGGCGGGAGACGGAGCGCTGCTGGCCGGCGCCGCTGCGCCCGGCTGTGCGGCAGAGGCCCCCTTAAGCGCGTACCTGCCGGACGCAGCCCCAGGTCCTGCTCACCAACCGCGCAGGCGTGTCTGCCGCTGCAAACCGGTGCGGCGGGCTGAGGGCCTGCTCAGCCACATGCAGCCTCACAGCCACCTCTGCCGTGCGCCCGGCTGGGGGCACACAGCAGGCTGCGCGGAGCCCCGCCTGCACGCGCTGGGGCCCGCGCAGCTGCACGCTGGCGCGGCCGCGAGGGCGGCGCGCCTGGAGGCGCGCCCGATGGCGAAGCCGGTCGCCTCCAGCGCGTCCTCCAGGTACAGGTCGCGCACCGGGAACGTGCGGCCCGGGATTGCCAGCGCGCCCACCGCGCCGACGCCGTCGGCGCCGCGGCCCTGCCGGGCGGCGCAGCCCTGTCTGCAAACTTGCAGGCGCCGCGCCGGGCTGTTGCGCAGTGAGGGGATACCAACTCGGTAATCCAGCGGGCGCACGGCTATGCTTGCCATCGAAGCAATGTCTTGCCAGGCAGCCCGAGCCTGCCCGAGCCCTGACAGCACTGTCGCGCGAGCGGGGGCTGGGCCGCGTCGCGCCGGGGACGCGCCGGCAGGCCGGCCGCAAAGTAGCGCGCAAACGCGGCCACGTCGGCGGTGGCCGACATGAGCACGACGCGCAGGCGCCCGCCCGGCTGCGCGGCGAGCGCGTCGCGCAGCAGGAGCAGGAGCAGGTCCGTGTCGGCCGAGCGCTCATGGACCTCGTCCACGACCACGTGGCTCAGGCCCGCCAGGCCGGCGTCGCCCTGCAGCCGGCGCAGCAGGACGCCTGCACGCGCGCCGCGTCGCTCGCCGCATGCGGCAGGCGCGCCCGCCGGCCGTGGGCGCGCCATGGGCCAGAGCGCCGGCGCCGCTGGAGGCAGGTCCGCAGGAACAACAGCTCGCGCCGGCCGGGGCAGGCTGGTTGGGTCAGATGCCTGGCAGGCGGAGAGAGGCGCGCCGGTGGTGCAGTACAGGAGGCGGGTGGCCGCGCTGGCGCGCGTGTCCAGGCGCACGGAGTAGCCCACGGTGCCGCCCACGGCCTCGCCGCGCTCCTGCCGGCGCACGTTGTGACACATGTGAGAGGGCGGCACGCTGCTCTCGTGGCAGGGGGATGGCCTGCGTCTGTGTGAACCAAGGTCCGCGCCCGGCGCGGCAGCACGCTGCTGACGCGCCCGTCACCACCGCATGACTGCAACAGGCCCTGTCAGTCAGGGGCGCAATTGCTCGCAGCGGCCCCGCAGTCACAGCTGCCCGGCGCCGCTCGGGCCACGGCGCGCAGACAGGCGCGCACACCTGCGCGACGCGCGACGCGACGCCCACCGCAGAGATGCGATGCGGCTGCGTGCAGACAATGTTGCACTCGGCGCCGCGCCCGGCGCGTATGGCGGCGTCCAGGAGGAATTGCGGCACCTACGCGCCCGCGCATTCGGGTCGCCCTGGCTGCGCCGTGCCTGAACCTCCTTGCACACACCCTCCACAAGCAGTGAGGGTGGGGCGCGTCAGACGCCCCTTCAACCAGCTTCTGCTCCTTCCGCGCGTCGCAGGAGCAGCGTGCAAGGTAGGAGTCTGCAGCTCCGGGACCAGGCCGGCGCGCGGCGCGCGCCTGCGTGCTCTTGCCGCAGCCCGTCGCGCCGCTGAGCACAAGGACGCGATTCTGCGCAACAGCGTCCTCCACCGCCGCCGCATGCGCGGCGGCCGGCAGCTTGCCGCGCGCCGCGCGCATCGCCGCGGTGCGCCTGTCCTGCTGCCAGTCGCGCTGCCGCGCCTGCGCGCCCGCGCCGCAGCCTCCTGCGTCAGCCTGCCAGCAGCGCGCCCCCGGGCCAGCATGCGGATATGGCGGGCGCCGCCGAGGCCATGCTGGACATGACATGCCATACCTCGGGAGGCAGGTCGCGCAGGACTTGGGCGGGCGGTGGGGCCGCGCCAGCAAGCGCCGGCTCTCCGCAGCGGCCTGCTCGGGCGATGGCCCATGCTGCCGCCCACGCCCGCCGCCCTCGCGGCCGCGGTCCCCACGCCCTGGCCGCGCGTCGGCGGCGGCCGCCGCGCCCGCTGTGCAGGCCGCTGCGCCACTGCCTGCCTGGAACGCCGGCCTGGCCGCGGGCTGCGCCGCGGACGTGCCGGGCGCGGCCGGCGGCTGCGGCGCAGCCGGGGCGCCGCTCATGGCGGCGGCCAGCAGCGCGGGCGCGGCGGCGGCCAGGTCGTGCACGAGCGGCGCGCCCGCCAGCCGGCGCGCCTCCGCGGCCAGCGCGCGCGTGGCCGCGAGCAGCGCCGCCGCCGGCACGCTCTCGTGCCTGGCCACACAGGCATTTTTTAACACTGTCCGCAGGTGACAGAGAGCCACCGCCGCAGCATACACGGCCTGTTTGCTCAAGGTGACCAGGCGGCGCGGCAGAGGCGGGCCGCCGCGGCACAGCAGGCCGGTCGCGCGCCGGCTGCGGCTGGCCCTGGCCGTGCGGGCCTGGGACGCCCTGCCGAGTGCGAACACGTCGCCCCCGCAGGCACGGGCGACCCGGCGGCCCCGGCTGCGTCGCAGCCTCCGGCGGAGGGGCGGCGCGCCTCAGGGCCAGCGCGGGCGGCTGCGCAGGGTAGGCGCAGCCGGGCGGCAGCCGCACGTCCAGCGTCAGGCCGCCCTCCAGCCGCAGCACGGTGCGGCGCTCCGACGGAAACTCCGCGTCGCCGTCGTAGATCGCGCCGAGCGCTAGGCGCTCCTCCGCCCACTCGGCCCCAGCCGGCGGGCGCGCCTCGCCATCAGGCCCGGCCTCGCCTGCGCCGCGCGCGTCGAGTGTGCGCAAGCCGAGCCCCGCCGCTGCTCGCCCAGGAGGAGCGGGGTGCCCTCACACGCGTGACCTCCCGCATGGCCCGCAGATGCACAGCACAGTGTGCGCATGCCGGCCGCGCTTCTCCCTGCGCCACGCGCCTGCAGCGGCGTCGCCGCTGTCGAGGCCGCAAAACAGGCGCGCCAGCGCTGCGTCGACGTCCGAGCCGCAGGCCGCGAGCGCCCTGGCCGCGGCCTCCGGCGGGTACCCGAATGCGGCCAGCTCCGCCACGTCGCTCGGCCTGGCCGCGCCCGGCGCTGCGGGCCGCGCCCGCAGGTTGCTGTGCAGCACGCCCACCGGCCTGCCCGCCGCGCCTGCGCACGACCAGGCGCCCAGAGCGTGAGCGGCGCGCTGCCGGCGGAGAGGCGGGGTCCGGAAAGTACGGCGGTCCTGTTGCCGCGCGAGGACGGCCTGCGGGGCCACACATGCGCTGCAAAAGGGTGGCAGCCGCACGTCTCGTGCGCTGGGCGGTGCCGCACCGGGCGCGAACGCGGGCGGCAGGTCGGCCTCGGGCACGTGCATGCAGAGCCAGTTCAAGCAGGCCTCCAGCGCAGCGCCGCCCGCGGCGCCCTGCGCGGCCGCCAGCGCGGCCTCCGTGTCCGCGTCCGCAAAGCCCAGCGCGGCCAGGCGCGCCGCGATGCCCTCCGCGCCCTCTGCGCGCGCGCCGCCGCAGTCTGCCGCATTGCCGATGCCAGAGAGCCGCGCACGCCCGGGCGGCCGCGTGAGCAAGTGATCCCTGTCTGTGGAGACCTTGCAGCGGGCGGCTCGAGCTGCAGGCGCCACAGCGCCGACCGCTCGCCGCGCTGAGCCCGCGCAGACGCAGCACGACCCATGCGCACGCGGGCGGCACGGCGGCCTGGAACACGCCGCGCGTACCTCCGCCGTCCGCGCCGACGCCCGCGCCAGCGCCGGGCGCGCCGTCGGCGCCGCCGGGCGCGCGCAGGACCGCGAGCGCGCCCTCCACCATGCGGCGCTGCTGGTCGCTCATGACGACGACGGTGGGCGCGCGGCGCGCCTCGGCCGCGGCGCGCGCGCGATCGCGCTCGCGCCGCGCCTCCGCGGCCGCCGCCTGGCGCGCCTGCCGCGCGGCGCGCTCCTCCGCCTGCGCCGCCGGGAGCGCTGTCGGTGCTCCAGGCCGCGGAGCATGCGGCTCGTCGCGCCCTGCGCTGCCGAACAGCAAGCCCTGTGCAGAGCTTGCAGCGCGTATGCGCGGGCGCCGTCTTGTGAGGGGCGGCACGCCTGCGCGCCCAGCGCCTGCCACAGCTCGCGGTAGCGCTGCGGCAGCACGCGGTGCAGCGCGCGCTCGCCGGCGACGCGCTGCAGCGCGGCCACGGCGCCGCGCTGGCCGGCCTCCTCCTCGCTCGGCGCCGCATGCTCGCTGCCCAGGAAAGCGACAATGTCACGCGTCCCCTCCTTGCCGTCCGGCAGGACCACCTGCGCGCGCCGCCCCGTGCATCGCACCGGCGGGCGCACCGGGGCGTGCACGCCGGCCGTGCGGCTTGCAGGGCATGCTTTGTTCTTGGGGGGGGGGGTGGTCACATGCAGCGGGTGGGGCCATGGTGCGGGCGTGTCGGCCGCATGCCATGCGGCCACCCGCCCCTGCATGCGGCCACTCGCAGGCAGGGTCCGGCCGCGGCAGACGCGGCCTGCCCGCGCCTTGTGTGTGCGCCAGGCGGCCCTGTCGCACGCACGGCCACGTCAAGCAGGCCCGGGCTGGGCGGGGCCGGGCCTTGGCGGTGAAGGCGCCCGGCGCGGCCGGGTCGGCGCTGGTGCGGAAGCGCGGCCGCGGCCGCCTGTTCTGCTGGCACCAGTCGGACAGCAGCATCTTGGGCGTCTTTTCGGCGATGAAGGCGCCCTGCGCGCGCGAGCCGCCCCGCGCTCGGCGGCCGGCGCGCGGCCGGGCGGCGCGGCGGGGCCGGGGAGGAGGGCCGACCTGCTGCGGCGGGGGCGGCGGCGCGGGCGCGGGCGCGGGCGCCGCTGCGGCGGGGTCCGCCTCGGCGCCGCCGCCAGCGTCCGGCGCCGCAGCGTCCGCCTCCGGGTGCTTGCTCTGAAGGTGCTCGCGGAAGCGCTGCACCTGCGCGCCCGGCCGCGCTGCTCGGCCAGGCCCGGGCGCAGCGTGCGTGCAAGGCGGGGCGGCCGCGGCGCGGCGGGGCCGCCCGCCGCGCCTGCTTGAACGTGCGGTCGCAGTGCGGGCAGGCCAGCTCCTGGTTGCGCTTGTCGACGACGGCGGGGCCCTTGCCGCCGCTCCCGCCTCCCGACCTGCGCTCGCACGGCGCGCTGCGGCCGGGCGCGCTCCGCGGGAGCTGCGGCCAGCCGGAACGGGGAGGGCGCGGCGGCCCGCGCCGCACGTGTACACATGCTGCGCCTTCTTCTTCAGCTCCTTATTCTTCACGCCCCCCATCGACGCCCTCCCAGGCGGCCATCAGCGCCGGGCGGCGCTCGCCATCATGTATGAGCCTGAGCGCCTAGCTCGTACAGGCTCCCACTTTCACGAGCCCCGCCCCAGAACACTTGGCGTGTCGGACAGGACATGTTTCTGCACCTGCAGCCAAGGAACCTGCAAGGTCATTGGCGCTATGAACTTGGTTTCGGCAGCTAGCTATGCGTCGGTCCTGAAGTTATCTGCGGCAAGCAGCAGGAGGCTGATGACGGTCGCCGGCGCGCCCCACAGCGGCCTTGGGGCCGGCGCATCCAGCAGGTCGCGGCCGCGGCCGCCTTGTTCGCTGTGGGCGCCGCCATTGCGCTCGGCTGCAGGCGGCAGGCCGGGGCGCAGAGCAAGCCCGCGACGTACATCAACGGGACCGCCGCCGTCTGGGACGGCGACTCGCTCACGGTGCGCGCCCTGCCCTCCGGGCCGCACCTGCAGTGCTCGGGCAGGCAGGTGACGCATCGCACAGCGGCACGCAGGTGCAGGGGCGCAAGGTGCGGCTGTTTGCCATCGACGCGCCGGAGCTGCTGCAGACGTGCACGGACGCGCGCGGGCGCTCGTACGCCTGCGGTGGGCGCCCGGCCTTTGCTCTGGGGCCCGCACGCTCCCGTTTGCGCAAGGGGCGAGCACCATCCACTCATGGGGGCCGCAGGCAAGGTCGCGGCGGACGCGCTGCGGGCGCTGGTGGGCAGCGCGTCCCTGAGCTGCGTGGTGGTGCGCGCCGACCGCTACAGGAGGAGCGTGGCGCGCTGCACGCGCGCCGCCACCTTCTTCCGGCGCGCCGTCGACCTCGGCGAGTGGCTGCTGGAGAACGGGCACGCGCTGGTCTACAGGTGCGCGCCGGTCTCCCGGGCGCCAGCGTATCGTGCAGCGTGCCGCTGCAAGCACCGGCCCTGCTGGCGAGCACGTGCGGGCCCGGGCAGCGCGGCCCTGACGTGCGGCGTGCCGCGGCAGGCAGTACGCGGGCGGGCACCTGTGCCACTATGCGAGCCTGGAGGCCGCGGCGCGCGCTGCCGGGCGCGGCGTCTGGGCCGGCGGCTTTGTGCCGCCCTGGGAGTGGCGCAAGGAGTCGGGCTGGCCGTAGCGAATGGACACTGTCTGTCGGACAGGCTCATCGCCTGGCTGGGCATGTCAACAGGTGCTGTGCATGGCAGCGGCCGCTGCGCACACAGAACCCACCTCTGTACGACTGTCACACATGTCACGCGGCCCACCAAGGGGACAGAAGTGACGTCGCTGCCGAGGCCCCTGGAGCCACGCCCGCCGAAGCTCACATGCGGCCGCCCACCCAGCCGCCGCGCACCGCCGTCCGGCTGCGCACCTCGAGCAGCTCGCCGCAGGCGTCGTACTCACGCTCCACGCCTGCCCGGCCCCAGGCATTGTCTCGGTTCTGCTCAGCCCTCGTCCCCGCACAGGCACGTCCCTGCAGCCTCTGCGGCGCTTGGTGCCACACAGCTGCCTCGGGCACGGGCGCACCGATGAGCGTGCCGTCCCGCACAAGCCATGACAGCGCGACCACGAGGCCCCGGCCGGCGTGCTGCAGGTCCACGCCCTCCTGCCGCGCAGGGAGGCAGGCCAGCTGGCTTCCAGCGCCTGAGCTCACCAGCAGTGCTACATTGACACAGCCTCGCGCATGCTGGGCAGAGCGGGCGTGTATCGGCACGCACGGACGTGGCATGCAGGGCTCACTGTCCATACACGGCCTGCTGGGGGGGCCACCTGTGCGTCGGCGGCCGCGCCGCGGCTGACGGCGGGCACCATGCGCAGCTCGAGCGCGACGCCGCCCGGCAGCCACAGCGCCAGGCCGCCCGCGCTGGGCTCGCGGCCGCCGCGGCGCCAGCGCTGCCGCGTCTCGCGGTTGCAGTACGCCAGCAGCTGCCGCGGCTCGCCTGCGCGCGTGTCGGCAGACATGTGTGTAACGGATGGTCTGCACAGGCCTGCAGTAAACGCTGACACCATGGAAAGGATGCTCTGGGGCGGTGCGACCTATGAACACGCTGGGAAGCAGCAACTGGCACGGAGTATTACGGAGGATGGCCAGGCACAGGGCATGACCACAGGCGGGGCAGCGCCGCCGCGGCGCCTGGCAATACGTGGCGGGCGGCGGGCGGCGCGGCGCGCCGGTGAGCGCGTCCTCCTCCACGATGGGCACGCCGGTCACGTCGAGCACCTTCCACTCGCCGCCCAGGCTGTCGGGCCGCAGGCGCCCGGCGCCCGCCTCGGCCGGCTCGCGGCCGGGGTCGGGCAGGATGCACGCGTCCGCGTCCGCCTGCGCCCGGGCGCCGGGTTGACAGGCGCCCTCTGCGGCGCCGGCGGGCAGGCCGTACAGCTCCCCGGGCCTCAGGTCAACATACAACCACGTCACACAGGCGCCGAGAAGAGCTGCGCGCGCGCCGGCCGAGAAGGTGGCAGGCAAGGCCGCCGATCTCTCAAGCTCGCCCGCGCCATGACCCTGCATTGTGGGCGGGCGCCACGCGCGCGCGCACCTCGGCCAGGCACTGCCAGCCCTCGCGGAACAGCGCGATGCGCAGCACCTCCACGTCCAGCTCAGCGTCGTCTGCCGCAGGCATGCCGCCGCGCATGACCGCGGGCGGCCTGGACCGTGTGGGGGTGCGGGCACGCGGCCGGCGGCACAGCAGGCCGGAGCGCATGCGCAGCGACGGCATGCAGCACGCAAGCAGCCTCAGACATGCACCCCGGAGCGCTCCCCGGAGCGACACAGTTCCCAAGCACGCTGACATGACATGCGGCAGGGGGCGGGCGCCACGGGTCCGGCTCACAGGGCATGCAAGCAACCGCGCCGGCAACCTGCCTGTGCGCCGTGCGCACGCCTGCGCCGACGCACAGCGTGAGGCGCAGCCGCAGGCGCTGCTCGCCGCCCCAGGCGCAGCACTGCTCCACGACGACCGTCTGGCGCTCCGGCGGCTTGCCGACGTCCGCCTCGGCCGCGATGCGCTCGCCCTCCGGGTCCCCATTGCCGTCGTCGGCCCCGACGCCCGGCCCAGCATCGGCCCCGGGCTCCCAGCCTTCCCCGGCGACGCTGTGCTCTTCAGGCGGCAGCCCCACAGCGCCCGCCTCCCCGACGATGCCCGTGCTGCTCTCCTGCGGAAAAAGCGCCCCGCACCTGTCGGTGCACCGCGCGGCAGCGCCGGGCGCCGGGCGCCGAGCAGGGAGGCTGGGCCCGCGCAAGCTGCAGCAGCCCGTGGGCGCGGCGCGCCCAGCCCTGCGCTCATGTGTCATGCGCTCTTGCACCTGCCAGCTCGGCCGGGCGTGCATACCGAGCGCCCACGCATGCGCTCCTGTGGGGACGGCGCAGCGGGAGCCTTCCCACGACAAGCGGAGCCGGCGCTCGAGAGGGTGTGCCAACCTCCTCTCAGATAGGCGGGTGCCCACCAGCGGCAGGCCGATCTGGCGCTCCAGGGCCGCGCGCTGGGCGGCCGCGGCGGCCGCGAGCGCGGCGTCGCCCGCCGCCAGCAGCCGCGCCGGGCCGCGCGAGAACGTGCCGCCGTCAAAGAAGACCAGCCCGGGCTCGTCCTCGCAGATCTGCTCGTCCTCGGCCCACGCGGGGGCGGCGCCGTCGCCGCCCGCCGCCGCGCCGCCGTCGCCGCCCGCCGCGGACGCCGCCTCGCGCAGTGCGTCCACGGTGGCCCCCTTGACGCTGCGACGCAGGATGGCTTCCCCGTCCTCGCGGCGCTCCTCCACCGTGTATGTAGCCAGCTCGGTCACCGCGCGCCGCTGCGCGTCCTGCCAGAGCGCCTCCGGCTCGCCTGCGGGCGCCGACCGCCGACCCGGTGAGCCCGCGGCGCCCGTGCGACAAGGCAGGCGGACGTGCGGAGCTCGTTGTAGAGGCGTGCGAGCTCGCAGGTGCGCGCTGCACGGACTCGGGCCCCGCCAGCGTGCAGTCGTTCTGTGAGCAGCACTAGCCGCTCTGCACTGCTCCCAGGGGCTGCGGCTGCTGGTGCGCGCGAGGAGGCGCTTGCAGGCTGACACATGCCCCGCGCTGCAGGCAGGGTCGGCCGCGGCCTGCCTGTGCCGGGCGCAAAGGCCGTCTGCGTGCCCTGCCAGGCGCCGTTGCTGACGCCGCAGAAGGACGCCCATATGGGCGCGGAGGTCGCCTGGTCGCTGCCCCCCAGCTGCTCCAGGACTTGCACCTGCCCCGGCAACCATGCAAATTGCTGCCAGCCTGTGGCCGCACGTGTGCGCCCGGCCGCTGCCCAGCGAGCATGCCCACCTTCATGGGCGCACTGATGCACTCCTCCACATTCTGCTGCCTGCTGTTGCGTGCCCTGGCGCGGCACATCCTGGGAGCGGGCAGCCTCCTCGCCGGCAGCCGCGTCCTTGGGCAGGGGCGGCAGCTGCCAGCGGCCAGAGCCTCGACGTGCATGTTTGCCTGGCACATTGTGGCCAGCGGTCTGGTTGTGCCGGCTTGTATCGGCTGCGCTTGCATTGTGGCGCTCCTCTGAGAGACTATGCCGCGCAGATCTGCTGCTCTCACTCGATTACAGGCCTGCTTTTTTCTCTAGCTAGCAAACCTGCATCATGAAAAGGGCTGGCATGTGATGCCCCATGCAGCCTCAGAGGCTGGCCAGCGCCCGCGAGTGCACGCCGTCAGCCCGCATGTGCAGGCCGCCTGCGCTATCAGAAGACAACACATGAAGCAAGCGGCGCCCGCCAGCTCCCTGCAGCTGTGCTGGCTGTGGCCCGAGGCTGCCCGGCCCGCCGCAGCGGGGCAGGCAGCGCGCGCGGCCCCGCTCACCGCCTGCCCCACAGGCCGGCGAGCGGGTTGAAACTGGTGTGCCCGGGCGCCTGCTGCGGCGGCGGCGCGTCGGCCTGCTGCTGCGGCGGCGCCTGCTGCTGCGGCGGGCCCCAACCCGGCGCCGCGCTGTACGCCTGCCCGGGCGGCGGCGCCTGGTACTGCGGCGGCGGCCCGCCGTGGTACTGCGGCGGCGGCCCGCCCTGGTACTGCGGCGCCCCGTGCTGGTGCTGGTAGTACTGCAACGCACAGGCCCCCGGCCCAGGGTCAGGCCCGCTGCATTCGGCGCTCGCAGGTGTGCACTCGCAGCCGGCCTGAAAGGCGGTGCCTGCAGGGCTCTCAAGCATGCGCACGGCGCTTGTGACAGCAGTCCGGGGCCGCGCCTGGGGCGGCGGGGGGTAGTTCTGTGCGGGCGTGAAGCCGCCGTACCCCTGCGGCGGCCACGACGGCTGCTGCTGCTGCTGCGGGCCCCGCACGCTGTCAGCGCCTCTGCATCGGACGCTGCCGGGGGCCGCAGCGCTTGCACCCAGTTTCGGCGCCAGCAGGCCGCCAGAAGGCATGGAGCCGGGCGGCACGGGCGGCGCCTCTCTTGGTGTGCACACGCGGGCACTGGACGCAGGGCGGGCAAGCACAGGCGCGCCACACGAGCAGGCGCACCTGGTGGCCCATCGGCGGTCCATGGCCATACTGCTGGGGGCCGCCGCCGGGCGGCCCCGCGGAGGCCAGGTGCATCGCGGACAGCTGCGCCTGCGCACGCGCGCGCTCCTCCGCGGCCGCGCGCCCCTGCGCGTTGCCCTGACGCCGCATGTCCCCCAGCATGTCGTCCCTGGCGCCGCCGCGCCCGGGCGTGCAGTCAGACGTGCGGGGCGGCGGCTGCATGCCCCCGGGCCCAGACTGCGGCCGCAGCCTTCGGCGCGGCCGGCAGGCAGCGCTGTCAGCCGGGGGGTGCGCGCGGGCCGCCTCACTCGCCATGCCTGCACGAGCCGCGTGAGGCCCAGCCAAGCTGCAGCAGAGCAGACAGGAGGGAGGCCGGAAGCCCAGCATCGGCCCCAGCATCGGCGGCGGCGCGCGGCGCGCACCGCTGCAGGCGGCGCGTGAGCGCGTAGTCGCCGGCCTGCTGCCCGAGCGTGCCGATGGCCTCCTGCAGGCTCATGTAGAAGCGCAGGCCCTCGCTCAGGTTGTCGCGCACCTCGCGGTACGCGCCCAGGCTGCCGCGCACGCCCGCCGCCGCCGCCTGCGCGTTACGATGCGCGCGGCTCGCGGCCAGCCGTTTTGAATTTGGTGTGCGGACGAGCGCGGCGGCGGCTGGCAGGTCAGGGCGGGCGCGTCGTGCGCCACGCATGCCTCGGCTCTGGCGGGTTGCCAGGCAGGGGCGGGCCGGGGGCGCGCGCCTCGCACGCGGACCGCCACTCCGCAAAGCCAAACACGTGCTTGTACGCGGCCTGGCTCTTGCCGATCACGTCCAGCACCTCGCGCTGCTTCGCCAGGTTCTCCTCCGCCTGGGCCTGCGCTCACAACAAGCGCGTGGGTTGCAGGTCGCTGTCCAGCACGCGCAACAACCTTTGCGGTCCACGCGCGCCCTCACAGCGCATCTCCGGAATGTGCCATGCGAGGAGCCAGGCGCCCTGTGCCCAACACAAAAACAGCACCGCACGGACGGGCGGCCGCGCGCGCGGCCAAGAGGCGCGCCTTGAGCGGCTCATACTTCTTGAGCTCCTCCGCAAACAGCCGGTCGTGCTGGCCGCCCGCGGCCATGATGCGCGGCAGGATGTTGTCCTTGTTCTTCTCCACCTTGAGCGCCTCCTCGATGCCCGCGCGCTCGCCGCTGAGCCGGCCGATGGCGTCCAGCGCCGAGCGCAGCGTGGCCACCACCGCCGCCGGCTCCACCTCGCCCACGCTCACCATGGGCGCCTGCCGCGCCGGCGCGCATTCTCAGGCTGCGCACGCCCGCCCGGCACGCGCGCCGAGCCTGGGACGGAGGGCACGCACGCGCCGCGCGGGCCGGGCGCCAGCGCATCGGCGGCAGGCCGTCTCAAATGGCACGCAGCAGGAGCGAGGCGGGGCGCGCCTGCAGCCGCGGCATCTGCGCGACGGCGTGGTCCAGCGACAGCGCGCTGAACGCCGCCTGCTGCTGCTGCAGGCGCGCCTCCAGCCGCGCGTCGCTCTCGCCCGCCGCCACCATGTTGGCCTTGTAGCCTGCGCGCGCCGGCCGGGCTCGAGCTCTGGTGATGGACGTGCGGCCATGTGGATCCGCACCGGCCCTGTGACGCAGTACGGCCTGGCAGGCGGCATGGTGGACATGCTGCGGCGCGCGGGCCGGCGCTGGCAGGCGTGCACGCAGAGAGCAGGGCCTGCCGCGCGCGCGGGGGCGGCGGGCGGGGCTGGGCGCGGGCGCGGGCGCGCGCCGGCCACCTTCTCCAGCAGCGTGGAGTTGAGCGCGGCGGAGGCCGGGCGCGCCCAGGCGCGGCCGTGCTGCTGCCGCAGCTCCGCATCCTCGCGCGCCTCGCGCGTCAGCTCGCCCTCCACGCGCGCCAGGTCCTCGCCCGCCACCCGCCGCAGCTCCTGCGCGCCGCGCGCGGCCCGTTCCGGGCGCGGCCGCGGCCGCGGCGTACGCGCTTGCGCCGAGGCGCCGACCGCGCGGGCCTCGGGGCGTCCTTGCGGGCCCGGCGGCGCCCGGGGCGCGCTGGCGCGGGGGTGCGGCGCGCCTTGATCTGCGCGACCAGGTCGCGCAGGTGGCGCACGCCGCCGTTGTCCTCCAGCTGCTCCAGCTCGGTGCGCAGGCCCTCCGGCAGCACCGCCGCCGTGCCCGCGTCCAGCGCCTGCGCGCGCGCCCGCACCGGGTGCCTCGCATCCCAGGAAACCCCTGCCTGCGCGCAGCGTGAGCAGCAGGCGCATGCAGGCATGACGGCCCTCAACGGCGGGCGCTGCGGGCAGGCCTGGCGCGTCGGCCGCAGAGGCAAGACCCTGCATCAGACCATCAGGCGTGCCGGCGCACCCGCGGGCCCTGGGCGCGGCGGCGCGGCGGGCGCGGGCCGCGCCTGCAGGCTCTCGGGCAGGTCCCACTCGCGCAGGCGCAGCCGCGCGTCGTCGCTGGCGGCCGCCAGGCCGTCGTTGAGCTGGCGGATGAGCCCGTCGACGGTGTCGGTGTACCGCGACAGCGCGCGCGCCGAGCCGTCCGGGATCACGTCCGCGAACAGGCCCTCGCCGGCCGCGTCCAGGTCGGCCGGCGGCGCCGCGCGCACCAGCGGCGCCGGCGTGATGGCCGGCAGGTCCGCGAACGGGGGCACGCGCTGCAGGTACACCGTGCTGTTCTCGCGCTCCGCCTGCGCGCGCGGCCGCGGCGCCGGGCTCTCAGACGCAGGCCGCTGCTGCCCGTCCAGCCGAGGGGGGCGCACACCTTGACTCATGCAGCCTGCAGCCCCGCTCGCGGACAGCGGCGCCCCTCCTCACAGGCCTTCCTGCGCTCACCGCGCAGGAGGGCGCCACGGCCGCAGGGTCCAGGCAGGGCAAGGAGCTGCGCGCGCGCCTTGGCCAGCGTGGCGGTCAGCGCGGCCTCCGTGGCGGCCAGGTGGTCGGTCAGGTCGCGGCCGCACAGCTTGACGTCCTTCTTCGTCAGCGCCAGGATGCGCTGCGCCTCCTGCGCCGCGCGGCCGACGCAGGCTCAGCGCGAGCGCGGCGGCCCTGGGGTCGGGCGGCGCGCCCGGCGCATCACGCAGGCGCTGCGGGTCGCCGCAGCCGGGAGGGTCGCCTGTCTGCATGCGACCAGACTGTGCTCGCCGCGTGCCCGCTTCCGCGTCCTGTGCCGCGCGCGAGCGGGCACTGCCGATCCGCCTCCACACAGACACCCTGCCTGCCTGCAGGCAGCACGCAGCGCGGCAGCGGGCGGGCGCCGCGGCCCGCTGGGGCAGGGGCGCGCACGCGCAGGCGCGCGATCTCGATGTGCACGTCCTCGGCCTCGTGCAGCGCGGCGCCGGCCGCCATCTGCGTCTCGGCGTCGTACAGCGCGGCCTTGACGGCCACGTGCGCGCCCCACGAGCGGTCAAAGTGCTGGCTCAGCGGGAAGACGGCCAGCATGCGGCCCACCTCGTCGTAGAACGCCGCCGCCTGCTTGGCCAGCCTGCGCCGGCCGGCCGCGGCGGCTGTCGCACTTGCACGGATGAGCACCATGCATGCACGCATCATTGTTGCCATACACGCCTGCGGGCTGCCTGTGGGGTTGCGCAGTTGCGGGGGCGCAGCGCGGGCGGGCGCGCGCCGCGCGAGCAGCGCCGGGTTCTTCTTGTCCGCGCGCGCCTTCTCGTACGTCACCTCCTGCGCCTGCGCCAGGCACAGGCGCTCCAGCATGCCCGCGCACTCCGGCCCGATGTCCACCGGCCGCGGCGCCTCCACGCGCAGGCTCGCGTTGTCGCGCAGCTCCCCGAACATGCCCGCCGCCTCCTGCCGCCGCCGCGCCCGCTGTCGCCGTGGTCCCTCACTGCGGACGGCGCGAGAACGTGGCCAGCAGGCGGGCGCCGTGTGTCCAGGCACGCCCTGCCTGCAGCGGGGCCTGGGGCGCGGGCCGGCCCGGGCGCCGCGGCGCGCCTGGAAGCGCCGCGCGGCCTCCTTCAGGCCGGCGTCGCTGCCGCGGTCGGCGGCGAGCGCCATCTGGGTGAGCACGGCGCCGACGTTGAACAGCACGGACGCCTTCTCGTAGTGGATGCTCGCCTGCTCCGTCTTCTTGGAGGGCCGGAAGGAGTCGTACCAGGTGAAGCGCAGGCGCACGTGCTCAGCGTCGTCGCCCACCGGGAAGCGCGTCTCCATCAGGCTCAGCGCGCGGTAGTACCTGCGCGCCCGGGCGGCGCGTCTGGGCGCCGCGGCGGGGAGCGCGGCGCGGGCGGGGCCAGGCTGTGGACGGTGCGCCCCGTTCAGCAAGCGCCCTGCGTGGGCATTGGGCCGGACGAGCCAACCGGTCGCCGACGACGATGCGGCCGGGCCCCCACGCGCGCAGCAGCGCAGGGGCGCGCCGGGCGGGCGCCCATGGAACACGTGCACGCCCCCAGGCAGCGTGCACAGCAACGTGCGCTCCCCGGCCGCGCGCCGAGCAGCGCAGCCCGGCAGGCGCGCCCCGGGCGGGCGCCCGCCGAACACATGCACGCCCTCGGCAGCGTGCACGCAAAACGGCAGGCCAGAGTGCGCTCCCTGCAAGGCGGCGGGCGGACGCGCTTGGCCAGCGTGTCGCGCAGCGCCGGCAGGGCGCCCGTGAGCCCCGACACGTCGTTGCGCAGCTGCTGCACGTTGGCCAGGTCGTCCGCGGCGTCGTTGGCCTGGCGGTCGCCGTACGTGGCCGTGATGAACTTGAGGATGGGCGCCTTGATGTCCACCTGGTCCGTCTTCTTGCAGTGCACGGCCAGCAGCATATTGTTGGCCACCATCGCGGCCGCCGCTGCTGACTGTGCCTTGCAGCGGGCGCGGTCTGGTGCGCCGGGTCCGGGCCCGAGCTGCTCCTGCAAGGCGAAGCTCTGATTACCCTTTTGAGAAGCTTGGAGGGTCCAAGGCTTCCCAGGTGCCTGCCAACGGTTGTCTGTGTGTGTGTCTGCAGGCAGTCGTCGAGCGTCTGGCGCGGCCGCTCCCTAGCCCTGCCAGCCAGGCCTGCTGTGCGCATTGGACATCCCTGCCATGCACATTCGCTTCCCGGACGCCGCCGCCGAAGAGCCCGACGGCGGCCGCGCCGGCAGCCACGCAAGCGCCGGCCCGTCCGGGGCGCCCGCGCCCGCCCTGCGCCTGGTCGCGCGGCACCAGCTGGCCGCGGACGGCGGCGCCGCGCGCTACTGCATGGGCCTCGCCCTCAGCCCCGACCGGCAGCTGCTGGCGGCGGCGCAGTCCAGCGGCCGCGTCGAGCTGCTGGCGCCCGGCGCCACAGGCCTGGCGCCCGTCGGCGCGCTGGAGGCGCACGGCGGGCCGGTCACGGGGCTGGCCTTTGACCCGGGCGCGCCCCACACGCTGCTGTCGTGCGGCGCGGACGGCGCGCTGCACGTGTGGGACGCGCGCTCCGGCCAGGCGGCGAGCAGGCGCGCGGCCCCGCCCTGGCCGGCCCGCGCGCGCCGCGCGCGTGCGCCGCCGCAGGCGCCGCGCGCTGAGCCGGGCGCGGCGCGGCCGGCAGCTTTGGCGCGGCGGAGCGCGAGCCGCTGCACTGCCTGGCGGCGGGCGGGCACCTGCTGGCCGCGGGCGGCGCGGGCAGGGTGCTGTTCTGGGACCGCCGCAGCGGCCAGCAGTGCGGCTGCTTCGAGGACACGCACGCGGAGGACGTCACGCAGGCGCGCCCCCCGCCCCGCCGGCCCGTGCGCACGCTGCGGGGCGGCGCGGCGGCGGCGTGACGCCGCGGCCGGGCCGGCGCCAGGTGCTATTCCACCCGCTGGACGCGGGACGCCTGTTTAGCGGCTCGGCGGACGGCCTGGTGCAGCTGAGCAGCGTGGCCGGCGCGCTGGACGAGGATGAGGGCTTCCTGGTGCGGCCGCGCCCGCTGCCTGCCGCCCTGCCCTCGGGGTCCGTGCGCCTGGCGCAGCGCGTGGGGCCATGCGTGGTGACCAGCCGCCCGACGCGCCACGCACTGCCGCCGCCCGCGGCACGACCGGACGTTGCCGTCCACCTCGCGGCGCACGCCGCCCAGCACCGCGCGCACGCGGCAGGCAGCGCTCAACACCGACTCGGTGTCGCGCGTGGGCGCTTACGGCGGGCCGGGCCTGGAGCGGCTGTGGGTGCAGACGCACACCGAGCGGCTGTACCTGTGGGACTGGGCGGCCGCGTGCGACGAGTCCGCGGAAGGCGCGGCCCGGGCGCGCCCGCCCCGGCCCGGCTTGCCCCGGCTTGCCGCGGCGCCAAAGGCCGCCCGCCGCAGGAGTCCAGCCCTTTCCTTTCTATCAGCAGAGGCGTGCCGCTGCTGACAAGGTAACTACTGGCTCAGCTGGTAGCCACCAGGGCAGCACGCGGCCGCCCCTGGACTCGGCAGCCGCGCGCCGTGCAGGCGCGGCGCATACGTCCGTCCGCGCTGGGCGCGGCACGCATGAGGATCGGGGGCCATGCAAAGCGCCATGCAAATGCGCCGGGCGCCGCGCGCAGGCGGCGCGGGCGCGCTGGCCGAGGTGGAGGACGCGCGCGGCGCGCTCAGCGCGGCGGCGGGCGGCGCGCTGCCGGGCGGCGCGGCCGTGCAGCTGGGCTGCATGTACAGCGTGGAGGCCGACCAGCTGTGGCTCGCGGCCGGCAGCGCTGCGGGCGCGGCCGCCATCTTCCCGGTGGCCGAGCCGGGCGCGGGCGGCCGGGCGTGCGCCTTTGGCGCGCCCGCGGCCGCGCTGCAGGGCGGGCACACCGACGTGCGCCCTCAGGCACAGGGTCTGCGTGAACGCTTGGCGGCCCCGCGCTTGCCCGGCGCCGCGCGCCCGCTCGTGGCCATGCATGCTGGCTGCCCAAGGCTGCTTGCCGTGCAGCACCAGAACGCGCCGCCCCTTGCCTGCGTAGCGCTGCCGGCGTGCACGCCCTTCGTCTGGCGGGGGGCGGTAGTGGGCTCTACCGCCGGCCACCGACTCGTTCATGCGCCAGGGCGCACGTCTCACGCCGTCACGCTGAGGCCGCGAGAGGCCGGGCGGCAGGTGGTGCGGGCCGTGCTCTGGCCGGACACGAGCGCGGCGCTGTGCTTCACGGGCGGCGAGGACGCGCGCGTGTGCCTGTGGGACGCGGCGGGGGCTGCCGAACCGCGCGCCGCCGTGCCCCGCGCCAAGAAGCACCATGGGCTGGGGAAGCGGCAGAGGGCGGTCTAGCCCGTGGTCAGGACTGTGTTCTGGTGCTGGGCGCCCGCGGGCCGTGCCTGAGTGGGAAGCAGTGTGCCTGCCTGTTTATGTGCAGGGCCCTGTGCAGGGCTGCGCAGCCTTTGCACTGTCGCTAGGCATGCTAGGTATGAGCGCAGCAGGCGAACGCTATGATGTCCTGGGCGGCGCGACACAGATGGGCTGTCAACCGCACATGCGCACAAGCTTGTGATTGTAGAGGCTGTTGAGCGCTGTAGCCACTCTGTTATTTCAGTGGGCATGCATGCTGCGTAACAGCCCCTAACAGGGGCCACGGCGCGCACTGGCGCCAGTATTTGGCTTATATACAGCTACACTAAACCATTCATACATTCACTCCACTCTTAACAAGCGCATGCCAAACCACCAACTGAGGCGTGCACTATGCGGGTGCTGCCGGCCTTCTTACAGACTGTGTGGGCCCGAACCTGGCTCCATCTAGTTCACAGAGCGTGTCCTCGTTGAACATTTCCCAGGCTGAGTGGGCTTCGCACCTGGCAGTTGCTTGTTATTGTTAATGTGAACAAGCTGTGAGCAAGCTCTGCTTGAGATAGGGCCTGGGTGAGGTCTAGGAAATGTGCCTGCCCAAAAGCTGCCGCCTTTCTTACCCGACAGCAGCTACATATCGTGCCGTGCTACAGCCTTGGAACTGGTGCATTTTTAGCTTCACGGCTGGGCCAGCTGCGCGCGGCTTGTAAAGGTCGGCGCGCTGCGTCGTCGCCAACGCGCTGCGCCGTCACCACCTCCAAGGCGGTGCGCCCAGCGGTAGCTGCACACCTCGAGCCCTCAGCCTTTCTGTGGTGGTATGCGGACTGCTGTGCGCTGCCACAGCGGCAGCCAAGGTGCTGCAGCAGGGTGTGCTTGCAGCGCAATCACGCGGCAAATGCGCGCGCGGGGCGCGCAGGAGCGAGCCGCACAAGCGCCAGCCACAGTCCGTTCGAGCCTTTCACCGTGCGCAGCCGCGCCCATCCGGGGTGCGGCCGCACGGCACAGAGGCCGCAGCGCAGGCTGCCGAGCTGGGCCTCACGACCCTTGATCCTGGGACGGTGTGAGCGGTGCCTTGCTGGCAGCGGCTGCTTTCTTGTGTGCCATCTCCTGCACATGCAGGAGTGCAGGCATGCAGAGGGCATGCAAAGATGCCTCTGCATGCAGCTGGTCTGATGACTGATGGCCACCCAGGCGGGCACGCCTTGCAGACTTGACTGCTTGCAAGGCCAGCGGCTGCCTGCCCTGTGCCAGTCTGGCGGTGGTTATGCATGGACGATTAACGCGCTGGCGCTCGCTGCCCTCTTCTAGGAACTGAGCGTGCCCCAAACGATCCGCTTGCAGTCTGTTCCACAAGGCGCATGCATGCCGAGCACGCCGGGCAGCCTGATTGGCGCGCCCTGTGTGTGGCAGGTGCGGGGACGCCGCCACGATGGCAAAGGGCAGTGCACGTGCTCGCGTCGCCGCACTGGTCAGGCGGCTGGCGCCCGGCGGCTCTGCCGCTGAGCAAGTGGAGGCCGCGCACGCGCTGGCGCGCCTGTGCTCTGGCAAGGGGCCAAACAGGGAGTATGTGAGAAGCCGCGGGGGCGTCATGGCGCTGGTCGGGCTGCTGGCGCCCGGCAGCCCTGATGCAGTGCGTGAACGTGCTGCCGTGGCGCTCTCACAGGCATGCATCGACAATGAACAAAACCAGGACGGCATCAGGGAGTGCGGGGGCATCGCGGCGCTGGTCGGGCTGCTCGCGCCCGGCGGCCCTGTCGCTGTGCAGTGGCAGGGAGCCGGGGCGCTGTCAAACCTGTGCAGGGGGAACGGCCAGAACCTGTGCAGGGACAGCGTGCGGGAGTGCGGGGGCGTCGGGGCGCTGGTCGGGCTGCTGGCGCCCGGAAGCCCTGCTACAGTGCGTGAACGTGCTGCCGGGGCGCTCGGAGGCCTGTGCATCAACAATGAAGAAAACGAGGACCACATCAGGGAGTGCGGGGGCGTCGCGGCGCTGGTCGGGCTGCTCGCACCCGGCGGCGCGCCTGCCCTGCAGCAGTGTGCTGCGTCGGCGCTGCTGAACGTGGGCGCTCTAAACACGCACAACCAGGACTGCATCAGGGAGTGCGGGGGCATCGCCGCGCTGGTCGGGCTGCTGGCGCCCGGCATATATAGGGTATAGGGGGTAAGGATATAGGGGTAGGTATAGGTTAGGGTATAGGGTAAGGGTATAGGGTTAGGGTAGGATAGGGTAGGGTTAGGGTAGGGTAGGGTTAGGGTTAGGGGTAGGGTAGGG